>Ga0066608_1001517_pt1 | contig 11769 bp, 11 predicted proteins | sample SaaInlV_DNA_135m_FD_60377 | JGI IMG/M metagenome (GOLD analysis project Ga0066608, IMG submission 60377) | Marine microbial communities from expanding oxygen minimum zones in the Saanich Inlet - SI075_LV_DNA_135m | ecosystem: Environmental > Aquatic > Marine > Unclassified | place: British... | reverse complement strand
AGTTTGGATATTAGTGATATTTCAGATAAATTGTTAAATGATTTTTATTTAGCAAATAGAACTGGTATACGGCATGTACTTGATGAAGCAATCGGATCAAATATTGACGAAAAAGAAAAAGACGATATGATAGTTCGATTAATTAACTTTAATTACGCAATAAACACAATGGATCAAATATGCTTTAATACAAATCCAGATATAGCAAAGTATCTTTTGTTAAATAAAGCTAACGTAAATGACAAAGATAATATGGGCAACACTCCCATATTTTACGCAATAAATATGCAAAACACACAATTAATCAATATGTTATTACAACACAAATCTGGTGTATATAATTATTTAGTCAAAAATAAATTGGGAAAAAATGCTCTAGAACATACATGGGATGCATATACACACGTCGTTAATACAACAATGATAAATTACCACGACGTATGTGACAAATTAACCAATAACTTAATAAAAACATTGACAGCAAATGAAGAATATGGAAATAATGTTCCTGAACATACATCATTATTACTACCATTGTGTCTGTATTTGTTAAACCATGATATATATTCAAAAGGATCAAAATATCCAAATAATTGGTCATTTGAATTAAATAAATATTTGATGAACGTATTAGATGTTAAAGATAATAACGTTTTACCTTTAGCAAATTTTGGAAAAACGTTTGTCAATGAAAAATATGTTTCACATGTGATGAATAAAAAAATAAACAAAATTAATAGACAAATTAACGAATTGCAAATTAAACTTGATAAATTGTCAAACTCTGTTTATAACATATTTGATGAACATGACGATACTATACGTAACAATGATCGTGGAAATATATATAAAGTAAATGATTTAGAACATGTTAATGATGTGCTACGTGACGATATAATTGACGTTCGTGATAAAATACGTGATTATCAAAACCAACTGGTAATATTAAACAATCAGTCCACACAAGAGCATGATTATGTCGATAGAAATATGAATGCTAAATTTGACAATATGACATTTACTTCTGATAAAAATATTGTTGATATGTATGAATCTATTTTTGTAAAAATTATAAATGGAAATAGCGATGGGTTGTCACGAAAAATATATTCATATGATGTTGATTTCAAAACATATCCATTATTGGTTAATAATTTTATGAATTATTACAAACAAGGATCGTTGATAGATTATACCCAAATATTACAAATAATATCATTGTTTCAAAACTCAATTATTAAGAGCGATCGTGATATATTGTTCAAAATCAATAACTTACGTATAGTTCAAGATTATTATAAAAACGTTGTTAAAAGTTATGCAGATGATTATTTTGATCTCGCGAATGAATATGACACAGATAATATACAAATGAATGCAATTATTGATATATTAGTTCACATAACCAAGAGAATTATTTGTCCAAATATTTTCAGCACTATCGTGCGCGCAATAACAGAACACGTTATTTCAGAGCTTCCATACGATCAAGCATTATATGGAAGTGAAGATAACCATATTTCTATAATAACACACACAATATTATTTGTTATAAACGACGACGGAGAAACAGCGAATGGTGATAGAGGTCCCGTTGTTGGATCTAGATTACTAAAACATATATTTGAATATATGCCATTGATTATAGTTAAATCTATTACTGGCATTTATCAAGGACCTGATAATGGATTGAACGATCCAGATAAATCCGAAACTTTACAATCACTATTCGGACATATAAATATAATTCTTGGTTCTGTTGCTACATTAAATTTAACTCCTGACAAACCATTATTAAAAAACTTAAAAGAATACGTGTATCCATTTTACGAAAACTATTTAGAATTATTTATAAAAGAAATGTTTAATCTAATGTCAAATTATTTGAGATCATTACAATATCAATGTAAAATGTTAAATATACTACATATTATTGCATCTCATGCAGTTAATGAAAAAAAAATACATGACGAAACAAATAATGTTGACGATGACGAATATGTTAATTTTAACAAAACGGCTGAAATAAATAGTGAATTGCAAAATCTATAAATCAATTAAGCAGTAAATCTATAAATCAATTAAGCAGTGAATCTCAAAATCAATTAAACCAACCGCTGCCATATTTGTTTTGTAATATTGTTATAAATTTTTGTTTTATTCCGTTGTTTTTTATTTCTAAATTTAACAACTGAATAATAAAATCATATTCTGATAAAATATTTACGTTATCAAATCCACATTTCCGTAACTCAATCAATGCATCATTATATATTTGTAATTTAATTGGTAATTCGTTTAATGCACAGTTAAATTGCCTCCGCGTTGAACAACCGTTAAATAAATCAGCTGTAGTTATTTCTTTTGATGCTCTCGATAAATACTTTTTGAATGAATCTACATATTCTGATTCTTCTAAAGATGTATTTATGTCGTCTATTGTTCCATTAATTACTCTGTTTTGTAAATAGCACGGAGATTCTATTAATTGTGCATTCACATATTTTTCACATTTAATTTTGCATAACGGAACACATCTCATTATGCTCGAATTGTCAGTTTGATTGTAGCAATATGTAACAAGCCCTTCTGGATTATTTCCAAAAATATTTGGACTGTTTTGTAGTACATTAAGTGCAATGTCTATAATTTTATTATAATTATCTGCATTAAATTCCCAGTTAACATCTTGATATATACTATAATCAAAAAAAGGCATTCCTTGCAAATCAATAAATACGATCGGCATTAACATACCATATGGCAAGTGTGACAAATTATACACAGTTTTGATTACGTTGTATGGTGTTATTAATTCACAAATTAAGCTAATTCCTTTATTATCTTCCAAAAATTTGTGCAATTTTGGATAGTTTTGGGATAATAATCTTTCTGTAATATTATGATATGTAAATTCAGATGTTCCTATTTTATTTTTTTCAAGCGATCCCAATGTATGTCTATGTTTTACGCCACATTCGTCTGTAAAACATTGTATACATGTCCCATCATATTTTGGTAGGCATAAAAATTTATATCCTTTAGACGATAATTGTGCAATTATTTCTTCAAAACTATTATTATAATAAATTGGCAATTCGTGCTTATTAAAAAATTTATTGAAACAGAAATATGGAGTAATGTTATTTCTATTTTTAGCGATTGTTATTCCTCTGCATGCGTACTGCCATGGATATTTAAATTTACATTTATTATCATATTTAAATTTTTTAAAAAGCAAATTATCTTTTTGTATTTTTTTAACTGTAATATCGTTATTGTTAAAAAATTTGTCATTTAATAATTTATCCTCGTTGGTTATTTTATTTAAGAATTCAGATTGACAAAATCGATAAAAATCAAATATATCCATATTTTTTGATTAGTAATGATATTATTTTATTTTGTAACATTTGCAAATTTATATTTTTTCAATATTTTCTATTTTTTGATATTTAATTATTTATTAATTGTTTGTAATAATCGATGATATTGCTAGTGTTACTGAATTTTCTTTGAAAAAATGATTTTGAGTTTTTCATTATATTTAGATTTTCTGTTGTTATGTTTGAATATGTATATGGATGTTTTCCAATAATTCCTTTTTGTTTTCTTAATTCATTTATTTTATTCGATTGTGATTTTCCTGTTGATTCTTGATATTCATATAATTTTTTTAATTTTTCATTGAGCTCGTTTATTTTGTTTGTTGTATATTCCCAATTTGCATATGTTATAGGATAATTAATATAATTATTGCTTGTTGATTTATAAATTAGTGATAATATATGTTCATCTCCCGCAATTATTTTATTAAATTTGAACACGTCAGACTTATGCAATAATTTTTTTACATGATGTCTAGATAAGCAAAACCATCCAGAATGTTTAATAAATGATATATTTGATAAATAATTGCTTGGCAATTTACTTTTATTTATATTGTACATGTCCATTTCTTGCAAATCTATGAACGACGTTTCAATTGGAAAATCATACACAAAATTATATAATGAGTCGAATGATTTGATCGGTAAGCATGATTCAGACAATAAAATAAATTTTGTGTTTTGTTTATCTTTCAAAGCTTCCCTCATTAGCTCAACATATGCATTAGTAAAATGACCCCATTTTGTCGGAACTAATTTTTTTATTATATTTTGTTTCATCCAATCCACGGTTACGTCGTTAGGATATTTTGGATGGCAATAAATTGTGTATTTACCTTTATTGTTTTTTAAATAATATTTCCATATTTCAGGAAAATATACATTATCCATTGTTAAAAATAATAACGCTATCTTCATAATATTTAACAACGAAAAATAAAATATTATATAAAGGAATGATACTATTATTTACGTAGTTAATTAACCATGGAAATATCAGAAAGTCGTCAAATTATATCTAACTCGCATAAATTTACATTGTCTGACGAGATCAAAAATCCTACACCTATGAATACTATATATGTGTGTCCAGGACTGGTTTTGCACGATGACACTACATATCAAATAAATGCAATATTAACATTATTTGTAAAAAAAACTAACGATGATTCATTCATTATGAAACATATGCGCATACTATCAGCAATATGCAAAACATATCAAACTGGAATTAAATATAATATAAATGTATTACTTCAGGATGATAACATGGATTTATATATACCTGACGAATCTATAAGTATCGATTCTTATGAAAATGAATTATGTATAAAAATAAAACCAATATTAAAATGTAATTCGATTAATATGATGTGTAACTTATCTGTTATTTCTACGTAATTTAATTAATAATTAAATTAATAATGTAATGTTAATTACCATTTTGTTCCATTAGTTTGAGTTAGTCTGTAATCAGGATAGCTCTCGCACGATGGATATCCTTTATCAGATGATTTTAGTTTACCACTTTGCACTAAATTGTAAAGTTGTAATTCTTTATTTGATGCTCCTGCAACTGGTCTAGTTGGAAGCGTATGTATGCATGTTGATATTTTGCAGCCATTTTGTTCAACGAGACGATTCCATTGGTTATCTATAATCTTTTCAGCATTATCCATCATAAATGTTCTGTGAATATCAGTGTTTTCATTTCCATTGAGATTTTTTATATATTGTTCTCTTGTATTTGATGTTCGATGGTCGGTTAAAAATCTTCCATCTTGCATTTTTGCGGGACAATCGTTAAAATGAGGATCCATTATGTTAACTATATATTATATAATCAAATAATTTTTAATTGTGATTTAATTGTTATTCAGGTGAAGTTTAATTTTTTCGTAAAGTTCATCTTTTCTTAATGTTTTTCTTACTTTTCCATCTTTTTGCGTTATTGGAATTGCTAGCCTTCTTGCTATTTCTTTCAATTTATTTGCATTATATTGATTTGCTGGTTTTAACGTGCTTAATTCAAGTGCATTTAATTCTGTTGTACATACACTAGCATCATCATTATCATTGTCAGAATTTGACGATTCTCTACCTGTAGATTTTTTTATTAAGCTAATTGTTTTACCTGCGATAATACCTCGTCCTTTTTTTGACTCACCTAATGAAATTGACTTAATATTTATTGAATCATGAGATTTTGAATTTATATCTGAATCATACTCACTTCCAGATTCAGATTCACTTCCAGATTCAGATTCACTTTCAGATCCAGATTCACTTCCAGATTCAGATTCACTTCCAGATTCGGATTCACTTCCAGATTCGGATTTATCGTCGGCATTGTTTTCAGAATTTCTGCTTGCTGACTTTATATTTTTATTTATTTCTATTCCATCTGAAGATGATTCAATTGACGATATTGCTTCATTCTCGTTATCATCGCTTGATTTACTGCGATTACTTGATTTGCTATTATTTGATTTACTATGATTACTTAATTCATTGCGATTACTTGATTTGCTATTATTTGATTTACTATGATTACTTAATTCATTGCGATTACTTGATTTGCTATGATTACTTGATTTGCTATGATTACTTGATTTACTATGATTACTTAATTCATTGTGATTACTTGATTTACTATGATTACTTAATTCATTGTGATTACTTGATTTACTATGATTACTTGATTTACTATGATTTGAGCATATACAATTATCCAACATAAGAACATCATCGTCATATAATATTTTAGAAAATACAGATTTTACGCTAGAATTTTTTGATTTGGGATATGATTCAATTGAATCACTATTTTTTTTTGAATGTGAATGCGGCGTGTTGTTAGATTTTTCAGATTTTTCTGATATTTTATCTAGTTTATTAATATCTTGAGCATCGTTTGTTGCAGCTTTATCACTGCCCGTAATATATTTTATTTTAAATTTACTTGACGATACTTCAGGTTCTGCGTCGCTACTGTGAACATGTGTATTATGAACATGTTCAATATCAGACAAATAGTTTACTTTAAAACCTTCTTTTCCGCAAGGATCTTGTGAATCTGAATCAGTATAATGATGAGACATGTCCATTATTTTTTGCGATCCGTATTCATCCATTTTTCTCATTTGAGCCATTAATTCTCCATTGATTTTTTTAATTTTGCTTACACAACCATCAAGATCAGATTGAAATGTGGACCTTGTATGTTTTGCATTATTTTCAATTGTTGTAGATAGTTGTTTATTTTTTTCTTCGATGGATTTTTTTAACGAATCCATTTTATGAGATACAAATATGCACATTGTTAATATTGCAACTAATAAAATAATTAAGTTATAGTCCATAATACTAATTTATACTATAAACATATGAAAAAATAATGATGTTTTGAACGAATGGTTTTTATTTAAAATTGAAAAATAAAATTTTGTATATTTAAAAATAAATGCAATAAATATTAATCAATGTATACAGAATTGTTCGAATATAAAGGATCGTTTTACAAAATAAACAAAGAAAAATATGAAACACGAGAGCATCATATGGAACGTGTATGGTTTATATTAAATAAATTGGATACATGCAATGAGTTTAATGAGTTAATTAGGTTGTCAATAATAATGTCAAATTCGAAAAAATATGGATGTTCGTTTGGAAATGCTTTATCAAATAAAATAAAAAATTGATTTATTGAAGACAAGAGATGTTTTCGATATAACATAAACATATTATGTTAAACAAATATAAAATGGGCAAAGTTCCAACAGACACTTTTAAAAATTATGTTATATATTTATACTTAATGTTTGAAATAATGATGACTGTGTGGTTATGTGGTTACAACGATCAAAAGTTATTAAAATATTGGTTTGTATTTACATTGAGCACAATGTTAATAACAAGAATTTATAGTTTTTACAGAAAAGGATATTTATTGTTTATGCTTGAATTTTGTTACGCTGTTAATATTGCAAGTATGTTTTTGATTTTTTTTGATTTTGGGCTCGTATGGATTTATCCATTTTTACATGGTCCTCTAATGTTATTTTCGTTATTAAGCGGAGATGCTCTAATTTTACATGATTTGGATAAAAGTACATCGTTTGCAGTTCATGTTTTTGGAAGTGTTATAACGAGACGACTATATTGGAATGGTCCAATCGGTAATAGCATTAATATGTCTATAATTTCTACAAATTTAGTTTTTAAACAACTAATTGTATTAACTGGATTATATATGTGTTGGTTAATTCCATACACTATATTTTACATGATTCCATACAATGGACCCAGACTGAATATGATAAAATATATGGAAAAAATAAAAAATAATAACGAAGTAACGTTCAAAATGAAAATGATATATATTATTAAGCACGCAGTTGGAGTGATATTTGGATTGATGATTGGTATATTTTCTATGTATTGTTGGCAGTTTAATTCTGTAACGGTTGCTTTACAAATATCAGCAGGAATTATTCATGGCGGCTGGTATTATTACAAAGAACATAAATTTAAATTAAGTGAAGCAAGGGAAGATATAGCAATTTCATTTAATGATCATGTAAAAATTGACGGAAAATCTATTAATTTTGTTGTGCAAGATACTGACCAAAAATATGTTTATGTGAGATTTGATAAACGCTCAATGCCAGTTTTTATAAAAGAAAAAAAATCATAATTTATTTATTGCTATCATAATTTATTTATTCAAATTATTATTAATGTATGTTGTATCGATGTTTGCTGGAGGACTAATTTTTGTTGATTGATCCCAATGCTTTAAATCTACATTTGTTCCTTCTGTATATATTGGACATACTGGGCATTTCTTTTCAGTCACACATACTGGTGGTCTTGGAGGTGTTGGATACCATTGGGCTGGGGGCAAGAATGACGATCCTGGGTCGAAATAATTATCTCCATCCATTGGTAATAAATTATAGTCTGTTTGATTATATGGAGTATGTGTCGTAGAATTTTCGTCGGTTGCAGTTTTGTTAGATTTCTTTTTATTGGCTTTTTTATTGGAAGCTACTTTACTTTGTGCTAATAATTCATTATATTTTTTATTCAATTCATCATATTTTTCATTCTCAGTTGTTTTATCATCTGATCCATCTGATCCATCTGATCCATCTGATTCATCTGATTCATTATAATCGCTTGAATCTAAATTCATATCTTGAGATATTTGGTCATCTGATATAATTTGGGAATCGCTCATGTTGGAAACCACTTGAGATGCAATGTCGTTAGATATTTTGTTTTCCCAATCGTTTAATTCATTCATTGCATTATTTTTAATATCATTTGCCATATCTTTGTTTAAATTAGGAATACTTGCCATATGTTCTTTTGAAGAGCATTGAGTATTACATTGAGTTTGAGTTAACTTCGGAGTTTTATTGTACAACGTATATACATTGTCAAACACTGCATATGCAAGTATTATCATGCTTGTTATAAGCAGTATATCTTTATCGGTCATTGGTTTATTTGGGACATATTTAAAAAGTAAAAATATGACGATTCCTTGACTTAAATATCTTAATAATTTATGTACTAGCTCTGGATTCATTTAAGTATTCTTATTATATTATATTCAAATGAAATATTTTTAGTTTATTAATATTATAGCGACTAATGATAAACATATTTACGGACGTTCTAATTCTGTTTATATATATAATAACAATGTTCCATTTTAAAGTTCCAAATATATCAAATAATAACTACGTAACGCACAAATTATATTTATTTGTAGGAACTTTTGCATTTTTTTTTATATCTAATATGATCAAAAATTTAATGGGAAAAAAGCAAATAGACATACATGATGTATTAAAAGATACATTAATAATGGCACTTGTGTGTGTGATAGGATATTCTATATTTATAGATTTGCGAACTTGGGATAAAACAAGAAATATAATGTCAGGAGAAACTGGAATTATTACACGAGGAAACAAAATATTTAAAAATGAAACATCTGGAATTCAAATGTCTGCAGCTCTTGTAATTGTTTTACTGGTAACTTTAATTGAAGTTGTAGAAGTTATGTTTACTGTAAGAAAATAATAAATCACAACCGATCAGTAATAAATGATAACAAACAATCAATAAATGACGATAATGTTGTTATAATTTATGACGACATTGGTCATTTTTTGATAGCAATACAACCAATATACTTATTAATAATAATATAATTATCACTAAGATCGAAATAATTGTCATCATGTGAGGATAATATCGTGCAGTTAACTCGCAAATTAACGGCTCAATAATTTCTGATATAATAATGTCTTTGTTCTTTTTCTTTTTTATTTCTTGCACAACAGAATCAATAATTCCGCTAGTTATAGGACCGGCGTATTTTTCCATAATAATTACCAATATATTTTTTTAATATATTATTTGGCGAAGATGACATATTCTGTAAATTATAATATATTTAGTTTTGTTTATCGTTTATATTAAATATAAAATTATGTATTTGTATCACATAATGGCTGAAAATACATTTGTTGATCTTGATTTACAAAAATTACACATTAAAAGGATAAAAAAGAAAGAAACAATAACAAGTTATTGTATATTTCAAAGATTGTATGACAAGCAAACAAACACATCATACAACAAACGAAAATCTATAAGTTTACGAAATATATACATCCCGTTTGGAGTTGAGTTTTATAATAATAATTCTATCATAAATATAGAACTTCGGCGACATACATGTAACGAACATCACAATTATTATTCTGAAATATCTGCGTTTGAAAGTGATATGGATAATAAAGATATATTAAATAATATATGCACTAAAGGAGATATACAGTCTGATATCATAGGTAAAGGTTACTATCCTAACATTAGAGACAGTAAACTTGGTCATATAATACGTGCACATATATCTACAACTCCTGAAGTATATGAAATGGTATGTGGGCGTGATAAAAAACTAAAAAATATAAAAGACAGACGAAATGTATCGGACATTAAAAATATAAAAGCAAATGTCACAATTGAACTAGGAACGTTATGGATAAGTGATAATAACTATGGATATATGTGGATTTTGAAATCAGTAGAAATATTGCAAACATATTAATGGTTGATAGGTTAATAAATTTGTAAATTGATTAAATGATTGATTATTTGATTATTTGATTATTTGATTATTTGATTATTTGATTATTTGATTATTTGATTATGTGTATGTTGGGGCTGACATAAAAATTGTTGACGATGATGTCGATGAAGAATCAGACATATCATCATTTCGCGATCTGATTACATTTACGGAATCAGAGGATGTGGATGATGATGCATCAGATATATCAATTCTTGACTGAGCTCTTGATGCTTTGGCTGTTTTGACTGCTTTGGATGCTTTAGGTGCTTTTGATGATTTTGATTCTTTAGCAGCTTTAGGTTTTTCATTTTGTTCAGAATCACTTTCTGCTTTTCTCGCGCGAGCATCTTGAATTAATTTGATCATTTTTGAAATTTCTGTTTTCTTAACTTTTTTAAGAAATTTTTCGTCTGATGACATTTTTAATAATTCAGACGCTCTATCTAAGTAAGATAATCCTGGTTGTTCTTCTTTAATTTTGTTATATATGATTGCTTTTACTGCCTTTGCTTCATCTTCATCTAACTCTAAAATTTCTTTGATTCTGTTTACTGAAGACGAATGATATTCATCTGCTTTATTATTAATGGCTCTTGCCAATTGTTGTAATCCTCCGAACTCGCTTGAACTAATACTTCCGAAATTTTCTGAATCGCTTGTTATTCCACCTCCCAATGAAACTTCTGAATAAGTCACCATTTTTCTTTTTTGTGCACCCTTTCCTCCAAATTGGGCAAAAGTTGTAGATGGTTGTTTTGAAGTGTTTTGAGTTTGAAAACCGCTCATTATTTGTTCAAGTATTTGTTCGGTGTCAGTATTTGCTCTATCTTGAGATTCAATAGTTTTTGTTGGCGACTTATTGTGAACACTTGATAAATCATCTCTAACGAAAGATAAAGTACTATCAGTCATCGCAGTTTTATCAAGTTTGTCATCTTTATTACCAGCAATAGCAGACACTAATGCATTTAATCTATCATCTACTTTTTCTTCGCTTAATTTTTCTTCTCGTGCATTGGGTTGTTCTGTTATTTTCATAAATACGTTACTTGGTGCAACTTTGGCAACTGGTAAATCTTCAGTATCATCATCCAAATCGATATCAGTGCTGTATGCGCTTACGGTAATTGCTCCTGTTGAAATTGGAGCTTGCATTGGAACTGCTTTTATTACAATGCTTAGTTCTTCATCGTTTTCAATTGTTAAATCTGCTCCGCAATC
>Ga0066608_1001510_pt1 | contig 11794 bp, 14 predicted proteins | sample SaaInlV_DNA_135m_FD_60377 | JGI IMG/M metagenome (GOLD analysis project Ga0066608, IMG submission 60377) | Marine microbial communities from expanding oxygen minimum zones in the Saanich Inlet - SI075_LV_DNA_135m | ecosystem: Environmental > Aquatic > Marine > Unclassified | place: British... | reverse complement strand
TACCCACATACCCAAATTTTACACAATACTGAAAAGTATAAACTTTGTTATTTTTTATGTGACTTTTGTTGCATTTGAAAATTCCGAAGGTGTAAATGCGAAAAATTAGAAAATTTTACAAAAAAAGAAAAGAAGGAAAGAGAAGAGAAACAAGAAAAGGAAAAAAAGGAAATAAAGGAACAAGAAAAAATTATTAAAGAAGATGAGAAAAAGATAGAAAAAAAAAAAGATAAACTTCATAAATATAAAAAAATATTAAAAGATAATAATAAAGCGGCAATTAAAAAATATGAAGCGGAAAAAGATTATGAAATGTTTTAAAAAATATAAATCCGAAAAAGATGAATGTGTTAAAAATCGAGAAGGTTGTGTTTCGGAACTAAATCAACTTAAAGAACAATTAGCTAAAAAAAACCCTAATTTTCGCTTATAAACAAATTATTTTTTTTTAGATGTAAATCTTACACCCAACGCTTTTCCTAATTTACTCAAGACAGTTTGGTTTTTTATAGCTGTCCCATTTTCAAATGATTGAATAACACTAGCTTGTTCATTTATTTGATTAGCAAGAACTTTTTGAGTTATTTTTCTTGCTAATCTTGCTTGTTGTATTTCGAGACCTAATTCTCTTCCAATAGTTTTTGGCGCCACAACTTCATCTCCATCTTTTATTTTAGATATTTCTTGTAATTTTTTATTTCCACCTGCTCCAAATTTTTTAGTAGTTACTGTTGGTCCTTTATATTTACCTTCTTTTGCTAATTGGGAATGTGTTTTTTTCCAAACAACTGGTTTCCAATCTTGACAAGACATTATAGTATAATAATGCTGTAATGATATACAAAAATAGACATATGATAATCAATTTTTTATCTGTAGTATAAAAAGTTGAAAACTGATTATGTTGTGTACCTTTTAAAATAATAACATTTTTACATTGTAATGTCTTACTTGAATCCATCTTCTTCTGTTTCATGTGTATCAAGTTCAGGTTCAGGTTCAGGTTCATCTGTATATAATGTAAATACATTGAATTTTGGGTCTGGTCCATTTAGTCCATCATCAGGATCAAGTTATTCTCAATATACACCATCGTATACTCCGTCTAGTCAATGTCCTTCATATTATTCAAGTTCAAGTTCAAGTTCTTTTGCAAGTTCTGATTTGAAGGCCAAACCAAGATAACTTTTTTTATTGTTTTATTAAATAGAGTAAAATGAGTTACTTTCTTTTTCATATAGAAACTAAAACAATAAAAAAAATATCAGAAAAGGATGTATATGATCTTCTTTATAATTTTGATATTAGAATACCAACTGAACAAGATATATCTCAGTATGTTAACAATAATAAAAATGGACCAATATATGAATATTTGAAATCTAAAAAAGTAGATGAAATCATATCTGATATTAAAATTGGAATATCAAAAATCGATATTAAGGTTCCGTTGTACGATCCATATTCGCAAAATATGTATTTGGTAGATCGCAACAATGTATATGAAAGGGTTGTATATCAATCATATAGATTTCCATCGTATAATTTGATTAAGTCGTTAAAAAAATCAAAAATACCGGATATGGATTTATTAAAAGAAAGAAAGATGAAAAAAGCCAATCAAATATTATCATTTCTAGATAATTTCGATATTGAAACATTATTCAATACCTACGTCAAAGTTTTTTATTTATATTCAATGGAAGTGGGTAAAAATATAACTCTATGTAAAAGACCTTCTTTTTTACCACATTTTAATCATGTTTTGCCATATTATACTAGAGATGAATTAATAAACATAGCATTAAATGCTAATTTAATAAAAGATAAAACACATTTTGATGATAAAATGGACGCATTGTGTACAACAATTAGAGAATATGATTTAAGCTCATCGACTATTTTAGATCACCAGGTATATATAATAAATAAAAATAGTGTTGGTATTATCCAATATTATTCATTTCAAGGAAGTTATTTCGTTAATGAATATTTAAGGTTTGGCAAAGAAAGGAATATTCATTTGGAAGAATTGATTAGAAATATGTGGGATTTAGTAAAAAATAGTCCAAAATTTGATAATGATTATGTCGTTTATCGATTCATAAAAAGCGATAATCATATAATAGATTTAGAAATCGGAGATACATATTTGACGGAATCTTTTTTAAGTACAACAAGAGATCCTTTTTATGAAAATGACTTATATGATTTCGGTTTGATATTATTAAAAATAAAAATACCAAAAAATATCAAAGGTGGATCACTATGTATTGAAACATTTTCTAATTTTCCAAAAGAACAAGAAATAATTTTGGCACCAAAAACCATGTTACGCCTGGATAAAAGAGATAATGATTGTGTATATTATCACACAAGTACGGAAGAACCAACCAAAGATTCTAAAGGAATTGGAAATGATACAAATAAAAAATCAGAACTTATACGAAAATACGAATTTACTTTTATTAAAAATGAAAAGATAGAATTGCCTGATTTTCCGATAACATCTAAATCCGCATTGAATACGATTGATTTTTTACAGTTGCCTATTTTACAAAAAGAAGGTGTTATCGACCGTATAAAATATTTATGTGCTAAATATTTATCATCATTTTATCAATTTAAAACGAAAATAGGAAAAAAAGAATATATAGTTCAATACGAATTATATGATAGTTCAAGTGCATACGAAGGTTATTACTCAAGAACTACGTCTAATGGATACTCCTTTTATATTTTAGACGAAAAATATATGAAATTATTTATTGAATTGGGAGAGGATAACGACAATGTTCCTTTTATGGATGTAAATTATTATTTTAAATTTTCTACACTTGATATTCAAAACCATATTGAAGACAACAATCTAGTTAATTTTATTGCACAGATTGCTAGATATTTTGGTATCAGAAGAGTAAAAATATATTGTAATTATTTATCTTGTGATTTATCAAAAGAAATTTCTGATTCAAAAAACGGTAAAAAAATATCGAAAAATTATTATGGCGGAAATTATAATGTGGATCTATATGAATATATTAAAAATAAAAAAAAAAGGTTCAGTAATTTTAATACGATGGTACTATCATCTGGATTTAATTTTTTCCAAATAGACAAGTTACGAAAGATAGACCCATTAACTATTTTGGACAAGGAAGATAACAATGAATTATATCAGCTTTATATAAAATCATATAATGGTCCAAAAACATTATCTGCTTTTTATATATGGATTGTTGATAACCAAGGTTTTTTAATAAAAGTTTTAGAAAAAAAAATGGATAAAATATATAACTCAAATAATCCATTTTCAAATCCATATTATATTTTGGATTCATCTGGTTATTTGTATGACTCGAATATAGTTTCTCATGTATCCGGGGCAACACCTATATCTTCAATTATTTATAAAGAAGGTCCTAAAAATGAAAACCTTGGACGTAAAAGGTAATCGAGATTCAATTAGATTTTGCGAATCTGATTGAATGTTTATTTTATTAAAATAAAATACAAAATGGAAATTAATAATATTATTGTTATTATACTATTAAAATTTATACAAGAAGTTTCATTATTTGAAACACTTTTCCCTTTGATTGGGGGAATTACAAGTGATTCATTTTTATACCAAGGATTAGGAGATTCTTCTAGGGTTACATATGTACCGATTTCATTCATTTTATCATTATATTAAATTATAAAAAAAATATGTCCAATAATACTCTGATCGACATTTTACTCAATATTAATAAAAATTGAATATTGATATCACTGAGATGCCCTTTATATAGTGTAATTATGTCTCAATGAACACCAATATGGATTCTAAACCATATCGTCAATATACGTCGAAGGATGTCATTAATAGTAACACACATACACGTGCGTCAACATTTCATAAAAAAACTGAAAAAAAGCAAAAGCGATGTCGAAGTGGAACAAGTGATTCTGATGTTTTAGTCAGCCCCGTCGACAGAACTCGAGCCTACGGTGGAAAACAAAGTACACAAACATCTTATCTTGTTGGTGTACCTATGCTCCCTGGTGGCCCTGGTAGTTATGGTGGTTCTAGTGCTGGATCTGGCTATGATGTAAAATATATTTACTCAGCTGTCGGAACATGTTGTGGTTCACCTCACTCTTTTTCCCCAGCTACGTCATATTATTGACAAATTAATTAGTTCAATAAATTAATTAATTAGTTCAATAAATTAATTGTCTTAACCAGTTAATTGGTTATTTTAATTATTTGAACAAAACCATTTGTGATTCAATAAATTTTTAGCTGATGGTCTCAATTGCGGATCAATTGTTAAAGTTTCACGAATAAATTTTAATAAATTATCTTGTTCAACATTGTCCAAGTGTTGAACGATTTTGGATAATTTATTGTCTAAAGGAAGAACATCAAATGATTGTCTTCCTTTCAATAAACCATCTTTTCGGAAAAATAATCTAGATCTTTTTCCGTTAACTATCATTTTTTTAGGAACGAGATCAATCATTCGTTGAATCTCATAAATATGTGCTCTATCGCGGGTTATTCTTTTTGTTTTAGGTGGATTGAATAATATTTTACCAGTTAAAAGTTCATATAGTGTACATCCAACAGACCAAATATCGCATTTTGAATTATAAGGTAAACCTAAAATAACTTCAGGTGCCCTGTAATATCTTGTTTGTATTTCTTCAGATGTAATTTCTGATATATCAACACAATTACCATAATCTGATAAACATATTTTACAAGTGTCTAGATATTTACTGTCTATTTCACATATATCTGTATCGCAATCAGAATCATCACTATCTGAATTATCACTATTTGAATAACTTTTTTTTATTTCTTTTGGTTCGACAGAATTAAGAAAATCTTTTACAATTTTTTTTAGTTTTTTCTTTGGATTCATAAAATTTTTCTTTTTTCTTCTAACTGATTTACCTGCTGATGTTCTTGTGTGCATTTTTATTTTTTTACTCATATTTTGTTTTTTAAAATTTGATATAAATTCATCTATTTTTTTATCTCTACCTTGAACCAAAAGATTTTCTGGTTTGATATCTGTATGTACCACTTCCAATTTATTATGGAGTGTTTGTAGAGCTTGAAGGAGTTGTTTAATTATTATTTTTACTGATTTATATGGAAGACCATTTTTATGAGTATCGTGTTTTATTAAACTATATGCACTTCCAGCAAATAATTCCAGAACCATACAAATACGATCCTTATCTGGTCCGTATACGAAATGATCATGTAATTTTGCTAATTGAGAACACTTAGTTTTTCCAACTTTGTCATAAAATTCTATCTCTTCTTCTCCTTCTTCGTAATCTGCAGAATTTTGTATTTTAGTTGCATAAAAATTACCATCTAAACAATATGTCAACCAAACAGATGAGAATCTACCATGGCCGATTTTTTTCAATAATACATATTTTTCGTTCAATATTTCACCAACAAAATCAATTTCATCCTCTTCGTCTTCGGAATAATCGTCACTTGATTCGGAGGCAGATGATGTCCAATCTGATTCTTCACTCATATGTATATTTTGTTAGATATATCCCTTTATATTGCTTACCAGTTTGAAATCAATTTTTTATTATCGAAGATGATAACATTGATTTCAAATTGCATTAAATAAATATATTTATTTGCTCATATATGATGTAGCAAGTTTATCAGCTTCATCATTTCCGTGCCACATTAACCATTCTTTTGAATTTTTGTCACTGGGTTCCTTTTGATGACTGTTTACATGCTTAAATGATATATCGTGTTTGTTATACATTCTATATAATGGTTTAATTATATCTAAATTTAATATATCTCCTTTTTTCTTTGTCCAATTATTTTTTTCCCATGATTTTGCCCATTTAGTAATACAATTTATTGTATACATGCTATCTGAATATATCAACAATTTCCATTTATTTTTATATTTTTTTTTAACTATTCTTACTGCTTCCAAACATGCAAATAATTCTGCACGTTGATTAGTTACATTTTTTAGTAATGATTTAGAATAATTCCATTCGTGGTTATCACCAAAGAATACGCCGAAACCTCCTTTTCGTTTATTTTTATGACCTGACGCTGATCCATCGGTAAATACAACTATTTTTTTAATATCCATTATTTTATAGAGATTGATAAAAAAAATACAAGTTGTAGTATTTATTTTCAATTTTTGATTACAGTTACATTTAGAATATTGACTCTTGATGTAAAAAGTTGATTAATACATTATTTATTACATAAAATTCCATAGAACTAAATACATTTATATGGATTTATTATTAAAAGAAGCACATATTGAACATATTTCCAAATTATTGGAAGATATACTTAAAAACAGACGTCATGATTTACCTATTTTTCTTATGACTTATGGATCATACGATATTTTGAGAAAATGTTTAGTAGAAATAGAAAATAGATCAGATAATAAAAACATAATAAGGGATCTATTGTTAGGACGTATTGGTGCGGAATGGAATAAACAAATGTCGTTTTTCGAATTACCGACATACGAATTATTGGAAGTAATAAATAAATTATGCAATATGTACAATTTATCAAAAATAGATATCGTAAATTCTAGTATAGGGTTGTTAGCAAACATGTTGGAATGTTTATACAAAAAAGATATTAATGTTATTAGTAATGGATTATCTTTAGAAACTTCGGTTAAAATGGCAGAAATAACGATGTCCGATAAACAATTATCAGAATATACAAGTGCAGAAGATGACAAATTATATATATTTCCTTGGGCTAAAAGAAATAACATGACATTTACAAACATAGCAAAATTTTTAATGAATATAAAACCTAAATACGCATGTGTGATAGACGATTATCCACGCCAAGCAAATATGTATAATAAGATATTTGAAAAATTCAAATTGGATGGATATCGAGTTGTAAGTTATCCTGTAAAACAATTATGCTTCAAAAATTATTTCAAATATAACAAAATAGAAGGATTACATAGCCGATCACATATTACTTTTCTTGTTAAGGACGATACACATCCACTTGATGAAATAGAATTTCGAACTATGTGTGGCGAACAAAATTTTCACGAAAAAATTGTTGAAGAATGCGGAGATGTTGTGATACAAGATTTATGTGTTGGTAAACATTTGCCTGACTTTTTATTAGAAATTAAAGACGATATTGATATTTTTCAAAAAAGTATGATCTTATGTCACGATGCACACGCATCAGGTATCGATATCCCAGAATGGATATATGATTATAATATATTGAAGTTTTGGTTAGAAAAAACTAGAGCTAAAATATTTCCACTTGATATTAACAACAAGGAGAAATGTTTAGAATATTATGACCTTTATACAGATATTCATGTTCCAGGAAATTTTGAAAAATATAAAAAGAAAGGATATTTTCCGGACTGGGTTGTTGATGGAGAAAAAGACGTGTATATATTTGTAGATTATTCAACTAAAAATAAAACATGGAAATTATCGAGAAGTACATTTCGGAGGTCTTATCAAAACATATTTCGATCAATTGGTGGTAATAGTTCAAACGTTGGAACAGGATTAATGTCATCGTTTTTTGGAATGTAATACGATTTATTTCCCAACGCATTTATTTATAAAATAAAAATATAGTTATAGTATAAGAGATGAGTGACAATGTTCTTTTTACGATTTCTTGGAGCAAATTAATAGATCCTCTCGACGGTAATGAAATACTATTATCTTCAAATGCATGCCAGAAAAAACATGATAATTCAAGGCCTTGTTTGCAATCCAAAACAAAAAAAAACCCAGAGGATATAATAAAATTATCCCACGAAGAAATGAATGAAATAGATATGTTAGACGCATCTACGACATTATCTGATAATGTGAAACGTTCTTTTTCTGATATTAAAAAAAATAAAGACAATATTATTTCCAAGTTGGAATGGTTATCACGCAGTTGTGAAATTCTTAGTGATAAAATAGGATTATCTTTACAAAAACATCAGAATATTAAAAAATTAATACCAAGATCGTCGTATAAATTTTGTAGTCATGGTTCTGAATGTGAATTTAATTATAATCATAAAAATCATACAGGGTGCTTAGCTCAACATTTCGTTTACAATCTAGTATATGCAGATATTCAAGCATTAGTGGGTTTTGTTCAAAACAACGATATTGATAATATTTTTATTAATATTTGTGAAGTAAACAAATGTTTATCGACTATTTCTTATGTTATAAATCATATGAATGATGAATTACATAGCCTTGTTTTATACAATAAAGATTATACAAAATATCACAAAGAACGAACTCCAAACGGGAAAAAAAAATACAAAGAGAGAAATATTCAAAAAAAAAATAGGTCAAAATTTAAGTAATTATAAATCAACAGGATTAGATAAATTCTATTGATTGGTTATTTTTTTAGTTCGTCTCACCAATTTCTTCTTTTTCATTAACATCAAAATCTATTTCTGGTAAATTATCGTCTTCTTCTTCGACTTTGTCTTCCTCATCCTCTTCGTCTTCGTCTTCCTCTTCCTCTTCCTCTTCCTCTTCCTCTTCCTCTTCCTCTTCCTCATCGCTCTCCTCAAGGTCAATTTGTTGATTTAACTGTGATACTAAGTTTTCCAATGGGGGTATTTTATTTTTAACATTTTCTGTAGTTATAGTCTCTTTATTTTTTACTTTTTCTATTTCATCCAGTAAGACAATTACAAAATCTTTTATTTGTTTAATTTCTTGTTCAGATAATTTGGTAATATATTTTTTAATATCATCGTCATCTAATTTATACATATCATATGGTGCATATCCCATTGGTTCTGTATTATTTAAAAGTTCAGTCATTATTACAGTAAACAATCCATATTGATCTTGTGTTGATTCAAATTTATCTTTCATAAATTTTATTATTTTATATTTATGATAAAAAAGTGGAGGAATATTTTCTTCAATTATTTTTTTATCGTTAATGTCGTACATTATTCTCTTGAACGTTACTAAATCGCTTGCAAATATTCTTTCTCTTTGTTCTTCGTTATCTTTTTCTTTTTGCAATTCTCTTTTTTGGTAACTTAACGCATCCGCAATTTTATTTATTTTTTCCAAATCGTTTTCCTTTTTAATATTTTTAGCTTTCTCGAGATTAATTTCTTTTTTTTCACTATTTGTCTCAATATCGCTGTCCTGTTCTATATAATCATCGTCTGAATTTGAGTCCTTGGAACTAGTTTCATCGTTTGTTAAATAACTCGAACCAATATCTATATCTTCCATTTCGTCAAAAATATTATCAATTACATTGTTGTCAACAATTTCTTTGGTTTGTTCCATTATATTATTTAATTGATCCTGAATAGATGGCCCTTTTTTAACAGGCAAGTTAATATTATTTACCACCGATTTAATTTTATTCTCCGTATTTATATCCAAAGATGAAATAATATTTTTAATTTCATTGCATATTTTTTTGAACGAAAAATCATTTTGAGGATAATCTGATATATTATTGTAACCATCAATAATATTAAATGTTGTGTAATCGAATGTGTATTCGTTGATTACGTATGATGAATTATGAATTTTCTCTTCCAATTTAATACTATTCAATTTATTTAAAATACATTTATTATTCCACATTCCTAACGTTTTTTTGATTTCATATAATAATTCGAATTTGCCTAAAATAAGTTCTTCAAAAATAGTATTAACATTAGTTCTATGGGGATTAGTCAATATATAGTATTTTGTATCGATATTCATGGTATAATAGTTATTATATAAAAGTGATATAAATCTTTATATCTGATAATATATTGCTAGATGGATAGATAAAAATTGATAAATATAGTATTAATATGTTTAATAACAACAATATATATTCAAGTCAATGAACAAAAGTAGCAACATATACCACAGCAAAGGCTCGCATTATGGACGTGTACATGGTCATGGGCGTGTCCATGGTCATGGATATGGACATGGACCTACTGTCGAAGAACAGTTACAGTATAACAACACAATCAATCTCGAAATATTGACTCGTTTGGACGCATTAGAATCATCAATCCAAAACATGAATAAAAAATTTGGTTCTGTAACTGCTGGTATGAACAGACGCATTGAATATTTTCAAAAATTTGCTGATACACAAAAAAATAAACAAAGTCAAGGTAGTCAACAACTTAAAATTTTAAGAATTATTCCTAGCATGTGTGATCCAAAAAATATGGGAAAATCAGGTATTCCAGGTATTCCAGGTATGTCAGATATAGCAAACATGTGTGAAAAAGGAAAAGAAAAAGAAAATTCGGTCAAGGACGAAATAGAAAAAATTTCTGAATATGATTTCACTGGATATGAAAAATTGGAATTTGAAAAATTGGATTATGACATCGATAGTATTAAAGGTCTCATTGATATGGGAAAATATTTTAAACAAATGAGAAAAGATTCTGGTAAAGATATTCCTTCCCAGAATCAAACTCATCCATATTTTGTATACGACGATAAAAAATATGAAATTAATTTGTCGATTGCAGAAAAATTAGTAGGACCCTTGGAAAAATTAAATCATTTAGTAGGTTTAGAAAGTGTAAAAGAAAAAATAGTTAGTCAGTTAGTATATTTTATACAATATTTTGAACCAATTCATGTTCATATGTTGCATACTGTTCTAGAAGGTTCACCTGGTTCAGGTAAAACAGAACTTGGTAAAATATTGGGAGAAATATATTCAATGCTTGGAGTAACAACATCGAACAAAATAAAATTGGTAAAAAGGTCAGATTTGGTAGGTAGGTATTTAGGCGAAACAGCAATAAAAACACAACAGGTAATAGACGAAGCAGATGGTGGTGTATTATTCATAGATGAAGCTTATGCGTTAGGTAATAGTGAAAAACGGGATTCATTTTCGAAAGAGTGCATAGATACTCTTAATCACAATTTATCAGAAAATCGCAATTTAATTTGTATTATAGCTGGATACGCAAAGGAATTGGATAGTTGCTTCTTTTCGTATAATCCAGGATTGAGACGTAGATTTCCGTTTTGTTATGCGATCGAAAAATATAAAGCAACCGAGCTTAAAGATATTTTTGTTAGAAAAATAAAAAATATTAAGTGGGATATAAATATTGAAAATAGAGAACTTGAACGTTTTTTTTCACACCACAAGGAAGATCTTCCTTTTCAAGGTGGAGACATAGAAAATTTAATTTTGATTTGTAAACTAGTACATAGTAAACAAATGTTAACCGCAAAATCAGATAAATTCAGATCCATAAATAAAAAATGTTTGGAGAAATCATTAAAACTATTTTTGTCGAATCAAAAGGAGGATCCATATAAACCTCCTTTCGGCATGTACATTTAATTATTTTATTTATTAAAAATTGAACAAATAAGTGAATGAGTAAGTAAATTAACAATTCTATTATATATTTGTTTAATTTGATATAATGAATAACGTTGAGCAATTTAAAAAATTACGCGAAGAATATATAAAAATATCAAATGAAATAGATGATTTCGACAAACAGAAAATGGATGTATATGACACAATACGAAAATATAAAGATATATTAAAAAAAAAATAAAAGTAGCATTAATAAAAAAGAATATATCGCAAAATTTGGATATTTATCCGAAGAATATATGGCAATTATTAAAAAAGTAGAACAGATACTAGTAAACCTAGACATTCCTAGACATGTCTTGATTTACACAAGGACCATTTTTTGACAAATAGTCCAAGATTAACGACTCGTATCTAAGC
>Ga0066608_1001468_pt1 | contig 12040 bp, 9 predicted proteins | sample SaaInlV_DNA_135m_FD_60377 | JGI IMG/M metagenome (GOLD analysis project Ga0066608, IMG submission 60377) | Marine microbial communities from expanding oxygen minimum zones in the Saanich Inlet - SI075_LV_DNA_135m | ecosystem: Environmental > Aquatic > Marine > Unclassified | place: British... | reverse complement strand
AGCCCATCAAGGTACGATTTTTCTTGATGAAATAGGAGATGTTTCTATTGCTATACAGGCAAAATTACTTCGAGTAATGCAGGAAAAGGAATTTTATCGGGTGGGCGGTAACAAATCGATAAATATTGATGCACGATTTATTGCTGCAACAAATAAAAATCTTCCGGACATGGTCAAAAAAGGAACATTCAGAGAGGATCTTTATCATCGTCTTAATGTTTTTCCCATGGTATTGCCTCCGCTTAGGAAGAGGGATGATGTGTCGGATCTGACAGATTATTTTCTTGAAAATTTACCCCAAAACCATTCTAAAGATCAAAAAACATTTCCAGACTCATCTATACCTGTGACAATCTCCAGTGAAGCCTTGGAATATCTTGAATCATATTCATGGCCCGGTAATGTTAGAGAACTTAAAAACACTCTTGAAAGAGCTGCACTTATTTCTGAAACTAATATAATTGAAACCTCCCATCTTCCTCTTAATATCCTTGAATATGAAACATCCAATACTTCTTCTTCTCAAAATGCAAGCTCCTTGCCGGAGGGAGTATCAATGGATGATCACTTAAGGAGCCTGGAAAAGAAAATGATCATATCAGCTCTTATGAACTCACAGTATAAGCAGGTAGCAGCAGCAAAACTACTAAACATAAATACCCGCAGTCTCTGGCACAGAATTAAAAAATACGAAATAAATGTAGCCTCTCTTCAAAAACGACATAATTTGGAGTAAAAACTCCATTTATTTGTAGATGAAATACCTTATTTCCGATATTTCATTAATCATTACAAAGAAATATTCTTTAAACAAGTTTTCTGAATAAACTTCACTCAATAAAAATGCATTATAAATAAAAACCTATAAATATAGATACTTAAAATTTTCGAATAGAAATATTATGGATATTTTTGTGATTTAAAATAGAATAAATCATGTAATAGACATTATTTTTTTAAAATTGGCACATAAGTTGCTGTGTCTCTTAATAATCAATGCCGTCATGGCAAATAGTTATTTATTTAAAGGTTACAACTATTGTTATTTAATGGTTTTTTAATGAACGTTTAATAATTTAAGGAAAAAGTTATGAGAAGAAATGAAAACCTCTTAAAAAATGAAAAAGGTTTCACACTTATTGAAATCATTGCAGTACTTGTGATTCTTGGAATTCTTTCAGCCGTTGCAGTACCAAAGTATATGGATCTGCAGAATGAGGCCAGAATAAAAGCCGGCCAGGCTGCCATAGCTGAAGTAAAATCAAGGCTCTCAACCGGATATGGAATATATCTGCTTAAAAATTCTGGTACTGAACCCACGACTATTGCCCACATTTGTGGGACAAACGGTATAAATGATGCCACTATTATGCCGATAAATGGTGTAGGAAATGTTCCCATGGGCAGTGATTACAATGTTGCCACCAGCGGTACAGGAAATACTTCAACGATTACGGTTACAAAAGTTCAAGGTACTAATACAACAGTTCCAGCAGCCACATGGACGATTCCTTAATACCACGTCCTAATTTTTAACTCAGGACTCAATACTTTATTTTAAGCCGGTAACTTTCTGTTGCCGGCTTAAAGGATTATTCAATTATCTAACGGCTGGTTTCGAAGCTTTATCAGTTCATCAATCTTATGGTTTAATCCCACATCCTTTTTACCGGATTTCAAGCGTGCCATTTTAAGATAGGTATCGGCTTTTTCCCCTTCTTTAAGAGTAATGGCCAAAACCCCAAGGTTATATAGGTCTTCAGGACTTGTCTCATAGGCAAAAATATTGACAGTTTTTTTCAAGATTCTGTAAGCATTTTTATGGTCATTGTTTTTTAGATAAGCCTGATAAAGATTGTTCAGAACCTTTTTGTCCATGAACCCGTTCTGCTTTTTCAAGGCCTTTTTAAAAAATACAATGGCATTTTGATATTCATTTCGAGCCATAAAAGTTTGACCTTTCATTGAATAACCAAGGTAAGCTGCCGGATGGTCCAAGATAGCATTTTCAGCAAACTCCATTGCCTTGTCCAGCTGTTTTTTTTGCAGCGCAAAATTGCAGAGTACAAAACTCACAGAAAGACCTTTGGGATAAATTTTATTTATCTTTTCAAGTTCCAGGGACAGAGCCTGACGCTCTTCCTTGGAAATTATGTCATAATCCAGGTCGACAAGTTTTTTTGGGAATGCTTTTTTAATCTCATAATTGTTTGCAATTTCAGGAAAATGAAGTTTGTTCATATAAAGCATTTCTTTGTCATCAAAAAAAATGGGGACGAATTGTTCAAACTCATTGGGTTTGGTTTCTGTGTTTTTCAGAAGAAATTTATTATAAACAAGCAGATTCAAGGGAGCAGTCACAAAATCAGGGTCATATTTCTTGATAAACTGATCAAAAATTTCCTGGTTTGTCAAAGCATTGGAACTGATAAAAAGATCAGTATCTGAAAATATTGAAAGTTCAAGGTCGAGAAAAATTTTATACTTAGAACTTAAACCAAACTGGTAGTACCCACCTTCATTGTGATAGTTAAAAACCCTGCCGCCCACATTCAGATGGTTTAAGAAAGTCACAATACCTGCGGGAACTGAAGTGAATGATATTGGAAAGGCGGGTCGCATATTGCTATGGGAAAAAAGTATTACCGCGGGCAGGACTATAAGTGGAAAGAATAAAATCCCAAATGATTTGGCAGTTGATGATTTTTTTTGTTGACTGCAGAATTCATCAACGCCAGCATTTAAAACCGGTATTGACAATAGAATGGCCTCATATATAAAGCGCTGACCTTTGAGCAGCAGCAGCAGGCCCCCTGAAAATAAAAACAGATGATAAAGATGCAGTTTTTTTCGGGTTAACAGAATCAAAACAGAGGCCAAGGAAATCAGGATTACCAGGCTTTGAACAAAAGACCAGAAACCGTTCAGGGTTAAAAAAGAAATCTCAAAAAATCGAGTCATGGAAAAAGGCATCATTTCATTGACGATCTGATTTAAAAAAGGCGAGTGGGAAAACGGAAGTTTGAAAAGTTCTATTCCAAGGGGAGTGAGAAACAGACAATAAAAAAGGCTTATCAATATGCTCCTCTGAGTTTTTGACAATGGATTGGGCCTGTTTTTCTTAAAAATACCCAGGATCACCTGCTCTGCTAAAATAGCACCCACAATGAGAAACCAGACAGGATATTCCATGCCGTGAATATTGGCCCATAAAATTGAGCAAATTGGTAAAACCCAAAAAAAAGTTCTCTTATACTCAATTATATATAAAAAAATCACGATGAAAAAATAGGAAAACATATGAGGCCGAACGACTGCAAGGGCTCTTGGATAGATCGAAAAAACCACAAGACAAAAGCAGGCAATGGCAATGCATCGATCCTGGGGAGATCTTTTTGAATATCCGTCAAGGAAAAATAATTGGACAACCCCGATGGTTAAAAGAAAAACTAATGCCCTCATAATGGCAATCCCATAAAATCCAGCTGTTTTATAGACCCAATAGACAATGCCCTGGAATAACCAATAATAGTTACCCCATGATATTTCAGGAAGGATGAAAGAAAAAAATGAATTGTCTGGAATTGTGAAATTTTTAAAAAGATATTTGCCACCATTGATATGAAAAAACAGATCAGAATCTGAAAGGTCACTGATAGGCGGCCAGGTAACAAAAAGAATTCCAAACACGATGAAAAAAAAGAATAAAGAAAATTTTAAAAATAGGGCAGGAAGGCCTGATTCGATTTTAATTGCCACAGCATTTTCTCAATGAAAGATCACCTTAAAAATCATTTGCGTTACTAATAACAGTACTCCAGGTGTTTGACGGGGCTTGTTTATCATCCAAATTTACTCAAAAAAATTATGGTAGGATAAGTAAATGCTTTTTGTCAAGAAGTCAAGAAACTAAAAAATATTTATAGAGCAAAAATAGTCACTTTGCCCAACCATGATCAAGGTCTATACTTTACGGAGCCAATATTGTTTTTAATCGAAAAATAGCCATTGAATACGACCAAAGAAAGGGGCTATCTTATGGTGATCAACGACAATTATTTTTTTCCTGTAACGACAATTAAAATTCCCGTTTTCCATTCAATATAACCTGTTAATTTCATTAAATAATACTTGCAAAATAAATCTCACTATGGTTTTTATATTTATCCTTCCGGAGGATAGGGCCATGCTGGAGAGCAACCCGAGCGCCGAGAAGGTGACCGAAGTATGAGGGCCGTACTTTCATGTGCGGCCTTTCCCTAACTGCCTTCTCATACTTTGGTCGATAATGCGCTAAACTCAACAGGGGGCATGGGGGCTGGCCCCCATTATAAATTGGTAAAAATCTATTATTCATAAAATCCGATTCTTCCATGAGTCAAGCCATTGCTTGATAGTATACGCCCGATAGTACTTTCAGACGGAACTGGTTCGATATCATCTTTTTCCATTTTATTTTGGATTGCTTTGGCGCCACAACACAGACCCTGGTTATATAGTTCCAGACGTATCATTATGACTATTTCTTTGATTTCTTCCCTTGTATATTCAGTAATAAGATCCTGATTGAACATCGTTATAAGTCCTTTCTATTTGGGTTTCGATTCTTTGCCTGTTCCATTCGGTAACTGTCTGTGTTTAATTCCAGGATAACGCTATGATGAACAAGCCTGTCAATGGCTGCTGCTGTGGTCATGGGATCTTTAAAAATCTGTTCCCATTTGGAGAAAGGCAGATTGCTGGTGATCATCAGACTACCTTGTTCATAGCGATCTGCCAGGAAGGTAAACAACACCTCCATCTCTTCCCGGCTTTGCTGGACGTACCCAATATCATCAATAATAACCGCATCAAATTTGGATAGCTTTTTGAGCTTTTTAGTTATCTCAAGTTCTCTTTTAGCGATCAGTAGATCCTGAACAAGCTGACCACATGGGACAAAAAGAATCTTTTTACCATTTTCAATAAGCGCATGGCCGATGGCACATAGCAGATGAGTTTTACCACTGCCTGGATTACCAAACGCCAATATGTTTTCGGACCGCCTTAAAAAGGATCCATTGGCCAGCACATTCAAATGGTTGGTCACCTTTGTGGGCAAACGTTTCTTATCAAAATTTTCAAATGTTTTAGAAGGCGGAAGTTTGGATGCACGAAGATTGCGGGATATCCGGTTTTGCTGCCGAACCTCACATTCAAAATTTAATAACTCCAAAAGATATTGTTCATAACCCCATGAGTCTGCCCGTGCCTGTTCTGCAACTTCTTCATAACTGCGGCGTATGGTCGGCATATGAAGGCTTTTGAGGTTGTTGATGATTTGTTCCTGGTCGCTTAACATGACATCTCCTCCTCAAGCAACTGGTCATAGGCTGTCAAATCAATTTCCGGGATATCGATATCCTCAACCCTATAAACAGGCTCATTGGATTGTATAAGGGTCTGAACCTGAGATTTACAAATATCCATATCTTTATCAATTAAGATTCTCAGAGCATTGTCTACAGCTGTTTCACTTTCTTTGGCAGCCATGTTTAAAATACTCAGATATCGTTTGGCAGCACTTTTAAGGGTATAACGTTTTTTCAAACTGTCATATGCAATCCGGAACCGGCTGGTGGGGAACATTGCATCACGATAGCGATAATTCTCAAAAGCTCCGGGCTTGCGGATCAGACTGTCAATAAGATGCCGATAGTTGATTTTATGTTTCCCTTCACCCCGCAGCCTTGGCAAGGTATCAATCTTTTTTTGGCCGTACCAAATTTCCAGTCGTTCCATATACAGACGAGCCTGAATTCCCTCGCCAATAAGTCGGCTGTTTACAGAATAGACATTATGATTCACTCGTATGGTACTGCTGGGGCCAACCTTGACGTCCTTTTTTTTACATGAATCAATTCGGCGCTTGGGTAATCTATTTAGGACAGCCTGGTCCTCCATAAATCGCTTTTTACGCCCGGCATTCAACTGCATGAATAGTTTATATAAAAAATGTTCGTATTCTGTCCGGTCTTCAAAATCTCGATTACCCCTTAACATCAGGGTTTGGTCAACCGCCTTTTTAAAGCGGTAATTGCGTTGTTCCACATCTCCATTTTCATGGGGACTGCTCGGATTTGTCTTGCAGGGTGTTATCCCATAATGATCAACAAGATCCTTATATCTTCTGGTAAAGTCTTCAGGATGACCCGTCTTGTTTACTGCTGTGCTCAGACAGTCGGTGCGATGTTCTTCAGGCACTCCTCCCAGTTCCCATAATGCATTTTGAACTCCCTGGCTAAGGCTCTCAAAGCTTTCTGAAAAACATACAGTACCGGTTTCCCAGTTAGAATAGGTCAAGACAAAATGATAAATCATGTGGTCAAAGGGAACACCTCTGATGGTTATATCCAGTTTGTCCATGTGGGTAAAATCAGACTGACATAACTTTCCTGGTTTATGAATTTGACTAAAAAAGACCTCTTTGGGTGGACCCTCCATTGCCCGCCATCGTTTAATCCGGCGTTGCAGGGTTCTAAGCTGTCCGTCAAAAAATCTGCCTGGCTCCCTGCGTTGGAGATCGTCAAACAGGGTCTTGGCTTCCAACCCCGGATTAATTTTTAACATTGATTTTATACCATCCCAGACATCTTCAAAAGGATCTATACGTGTCCGCCATACATGATCCTCTTTTAGTTCACTTGGCAACTTGCCCTGTTTGCGGTACTTACGAGCAGTTTTTTCATCCATTCCTGCTTTCATTGCCGCCACCCCGAAATTCTTTTCTGTTTGAATCAATTTGAATAACCTCCTCACTTGCTGGTCCGTAACCATCCAAACCTCCATTTCCATTCGATTTGGATGTTCTTACCATATTTTTTTAAGGTCTTACATTTCGGGAATTATAATTGTCGTTCGGTGGGTATTATAGCTGACGCTGATCACTTATTTTTCGTAGCCAGCAAGAACCGCCCTATGCCTTGTATCCTCCTCCCCCCTTTTGGGGGGGATAAGAGGGGGGGCATGTGTTATATACCCTTATTATTTTATCGACCAAGACAAAAAGAGAGGAGAACTAACACATGCCCCGCTGGAATTCATTGATAACTGTTTTATCAGAAATTACAAGAAAAAATTGTGAATCATTTGTTTGCTGTACCCATTGTGGGAACCGTCATACATACATAAAATGGGGCTTTTACAGACGATACCTGTTTAATGATAAAGTGATAAATATCCAGCGCTACCGTTGTGATAATGATTTGTGTCTGCAAAAAACTTTTTCAATCCTGCCACACGCATTTCTGCCTATAGTGAGAGTTTCTTTGTGCATGCTGATGTATATCCTGAAAATGTATGAGCAAGGAGACACTATCGCCGACATTGCCCGGCAAACTGGCAGTACTTGGCCTCGCATACAACGTTGGATCGCCAAAGCCTTATCGATCCGGTCTTGGCTCAGACAGGTATATGGCAACGCATCCCCTTGCCTGTCGTCAGACAGGCGGTGGTCATCATTTGCCAGGGATTTTTCCTGGGCTTTTTACCCGGAAAGATCCAGGTAAAAAACCACCAACACAAAACGTATATTTAATAAAATCAGTCAGTTTGTTAAGCAAGCCTCCAGGAAGTTAACTTTTAAAGACAGGAGGTTTAAGTGAGTGAACAAAATGACGAAAAATTTGAACTGGCCTTATGGCGTTACGGGATTATCAGCCCACTTTTGCACAGGGATGCCAATAGCCTTCCAGCAGGAGAATTGCTTGACCAGACATCCTGGCAGCGGTACGTTCATCCGAACGGCACCCATATCAGCTTGAGTGCTGAGACCCTTAGAAAATGGTTGTACAGTTATCTTCGTTGTGGCCTGCCGGGTCTCAAAGGCAAAACAAGATCTGATAAAGGCAAACACCAAATACCAGATGATATAAGGGTTGCAATGGCTGCCATGCGTGAAGAACATCCAAGATGGACCACTGCCAAAATGATCAAAGAACTGGGTAAAGCCGGCAGGTGGAATGGAAGAAAACCCAGCAGGTCTGCTCTTTACAGGTTTGTAAAAGCCCATAACCTGCAAAGAGATCCCCATATAAATCCGGAACGTAATGTAAGACCTTTTGCCTTTGATCATTTTGGTCAATTATGGATAGCTGATTTCCTCCATGGCCCCAAATTATTTGAAGGCAAAAAAAAGTACAAGACTTATCTCCACGTCATCCTGGATGACAGCAGCCGTTATGTTGTTCATGGGGGATTTTATCTTACCGAATCTGTTGAGCCTTTAATTTATGATCTCATGGGAGCGGTTAGAAGATTTGGAATCCCACAACGATTTTATACCGATAACGGGTCAGCTTATGTCAGCCGGCACCTGAAAATACTTTGTGCCAGGAATGGGATTGATCTGGTCCATACTCCCCCATTTGTCCCCCAAGGGCGCGGCAAGGTAGAAAGATTCTTCAGGACTGTCAGGGATCAGTTCCTTTGTGACAGGTTTAAAACTGTTAACCAGGTCAACGAAGCTTTTAATATATGGGTTAGCCAGTACCACGAAACCCTGCACTCATCTTTGAAGTGTTCTCCTTTGCAAAAAAGGCTACAGGTTGAAAATGTTTGCCGGGCTCTGTCCCCATCAATAGATATTGATGCCCTGTTCAGGATGGAAAAACGCTGCAGAGTCTACAATGATTGCACCATTCATTTTAAAAAAATCAGATATGAAGTCCCTGGGTGCCTGCCAGGTTCCCGGGTGACCATTTATTATATGCCCTGGGACAGAACCTGTATCTATTATGGCGATGAAATGAAAAAAGCACGTATTCTTGACCTTGGTGCTAATGCAAGACGATTTGAACATCCGAACCAATAGGAGATAATATTATGTTGAACCATGGAGAATCCCCGGCAGAATTTTTTAATTATAAATACCATCCGTTTGCAGATACATACCGGTTAAAACAGCCTTATTTGGGAGAGCAGGACAAGCGGTTTTTTAAAACGGCCCTGTCTTTAATCTCAACAGGGAAAAGTTTTGCCCTGTCCGGACCTTCAGGCGCAGGAAAGTCCACATTGATCCATTATGTTTTATCCCGGCTGGATGTCAATTGTTACAAACCTTCTCTGGTCCATTATGGTGGGTTGCAGCGCAACGGCATGCTCAAGGCCATTGCTGATGTGCTTGGTGTGGATACAAATGGCAGAACAGTGCCATTGCTGATTAACTTACAAAAACAGGTTATGAAAATGGCATCGGAAAACCGCAGCGTGTTCCCTGTATTTGTTATTGATGATGCTCACCTGATGGAAAAGGAATCATTGATGGATATCTGTTCTCTGATGTTTAATCCTCTTAAAGGAACAGTAGGCGCCAGTTTTATTCTTGTGGGAGATGAAACCTTTGAAAAAAAACTTTCTTTACAAGTCATGTCATCAGTCAGAACCCGGCTTACCGGGCAATTTAATTTGAACGCCTTAAATGATGATGAAAGCCTTGAGTTTATAAAGTTCAGAATATCCAATGCCAGGGCATCTGAAACCCTGTTCGACCAGGATGCCTTAAGCATCATCTCCTCACATTGCAGGGGAAACCGACGTCAAATCATGAACATGGGGACTCTGCTTCTGGCAGAAGCCTTTTACAGACAGGAAAAAACTATCAGCGCCGAATTGATTTTTAATTGCGACCAGATAGAGATATCTGAGTGAAACAGAGGCATACGAGGGGGGACCCCGATGCCAAGGGATAGCTCAGTGCGGTAGACTGCTGTCTGCTCAGGCCCCGGTAGCGTAAAAACTGCCGGGGCCTACCTCTACCATAGACTGGTAAAACATCATGACATCTTCTTGGGATCAGATCGCGACAATCTACAGTTACATAGGTTGAATATAGAATTTATTTTAGCAAAAAATAATTTTTATATCTTGGACAGAATGAAAATACACAAAATATTTTGACTTAATGAATTTGGAGTTTTTTCATATGACTCAAAAACCGACCTATGAAGAATTGGAACAAAAAATCAAAGAGCTGTCATCGCAAATATCCGAAAGCAGAAAATCTGAGAAAGCGTTGCGAGAGAGCAAGGAACAGTTACGATTACACTTGGCGATAAATTCAAACATGGCAGAAGGGATATCTTTGCTCGACTTGAAGAGTGCTAAGATACTTTTTACGAACCCAAGGTTCGAGCAGATGTTTGGGTATGGTCCAGGCGAGATGCTCGGCCAAAACATTTTTTCTGTAAATGCCCCTACCGATAAAACTCCTGAAGAGACGACCATAGAAATAATGAATGAACTGAATAATACAGGAGAATGGCATGGAGAGGTGAATAATATAAAAAAGGATGGCACAAGATTTTGGAGCTATGCAAATGTTTTTGTATTTGATCATCATCAATATGGAAAAGTAGGGGTATCAGTACAATTTGATATCAATGACCGTAAGCTGACAGAGAAGGCTCTTTCAGACAGTGAAGCACAAAAAAGCGCTATTCTGGATGCGTCGATTGATTCTATAAGGCTGGTTGATAATGAGATGAGAATAATTTGGGCAAATAAAATAACAGAAACACAGCTTGGAAAAGATCGAAAAAAGATAATTGGCAATTATTGTCACAGGGCTTATACTGGAAGAAATGAACCCTGCCCGAATTGTCCAGCGGAAAAGTCACGTAAAAGTGGAAAAATAGAATTTTCCATTATCTGTGAAGAAAATGTCAAAGGAATCAAGGGTAAGACATACTGGTCAGATTATGCCGTTCCCATAAAAAATGAATCAGGTGATATCGAAAATTTTATTCAAATTTCAAGAAATATCACCGAACAAAAGAAGTGGGAAACCAAGCTTAAAAAAAAAGAAGAAAGATTTAAAAAAATTATTAATGGCTCAATCGATGGTTTTGCCATCACTAATATGGATGGCAGAATTATTGAAGTGAATGAAGCATATTGTCAATTACTGGGTTACACTCGAGATGAAATTCTACATATGTCGTTCATGGATCTCGAGGTGGCCATGACTAAAGAGGAGTTAAACAATATAACGTTAAAGATTATTGATACAGGCGGTAGCAGGTTTGAAACTAAGAATAAAAATAAAAATGGAAATATTATTGATGTAGAGGTATCTGCCTCCTTTGCTCCGGAAAACAATGGAACCTTTCTGGTATTCATACGTGATATTACAGATCGGAAACAATCAGAAAAGGCTTTAATAAACCTAAACAACAAACTTGATATCAAAGTAAAAAAAAGGACAAATGAATTAAAAAGATTAAACAACCATCTTGTTCTTTCAGAAGATAATGAACGGAAAAATTTGGCTTCCGAGCTTCACGATAGTGTGGCTCAGAGTCTTGGAATGGCTATTTCGAGAATTAAAACTATAAAGGAAGTGGATTCTGGATATGGAATTGAAGCACTATCAAATGTTCAAAAAAATATAGAAAATGCGATTGAAGAGGTACGTATTCTTATCCATCAACTTCATCCACAAATATTAGAAGATTTCAACATTGATATCGTTATCGGCTGTTTGATCGATGCTATTAACGAAAAAAGAGAAATCAGGATAAACTATATCAATAATCTGGATGAACCTATTAATCTTATTGAGACGACCAAGATGACAATTTATAGAGCCATTACTGAATTTCTTAATAACATTGTAAAGCATTCAGATTCATCCGTTGCTGAGATCGAACTGTCTAAAATTAATAATTCTATCCACATAAGAGTTGAGGACAAAGGCAAAGGATTTGAATTCAATATGTATCACCAAGAGAATTATTGTGGTTTTGGATTATACAGTCTTTTTGAACGGATTAAGAATATGGGCGGCGAGCTAATTATAAATTCATCATTAGGAAATGGGACTAAAATTATATTGATCATCCCTGTAAATGTTTAATTATTTTACTACATATATTCAAGGTATATGACCTGAACAGTTAAGATAGTGTAAAAGACTTTCTGTAAATTCAATTTTCATCAAATCACAGGATATGAGATCCTGGGGTTGAAAATGCTGGGTCAAACATTAGAATTCCTTTTTGTT
>Ga0066608_1001442_pt1 | contig 12199 bp, 10 predicted proteins | sample SaaInlV_DNA_135m_FD_60377 | JGI IMG/M metagenome (GOLD analysis project Ga0066608, IMG submission 60377) | Marine microbial communities from expanding oxygen minimum zones in the Saanich Inlet - SI075_LV_DNA_135m | ecosystem: Environmental > Aquatic > Marine > Unclassified | place: British... | reverse complement strand
ATCGCTGAATGCCTGATTATAAAAAAAAACAGATGTATTTCTATCTGATTGTTTTAAGTGTTTGTTCCACAGCAGGGCTTCAATGCTGGCAAACCCTTTTTGACAATTTCAGTGTTAATGTTGTAGGCCTTGACGGTCACCATATAGGGGCTTTGCAGTCTGTTCGTGAAATTCCGGGATTTCTTGCTTTACTTGTCACCTACGTGATTTTAATCATTAAAGAACACAAATTGTCTGCCCTGTCTATTATCATCCTTGGGGCAGGCCTTTTTGCAACCGGATTTTTACCAAGCTTTTCCGGCCTTATTTTAACAACTATGATAATGAGTTTCGGGTTCCACTATTTTGAAACAACAAACAAGTCGCTGACACTCCAGTATTTTGACAAACTTTCATCCCCTCTTGTTTTAAGCGCACAAAGAAGCTATGCCGCAGGTGCAAGTGTTGTGGTCGGCATCATTATATTCTTGATCGCTCCAATATTAAGCTATAAAACCATGTATATTATTTTTGGCAGTATAATCATAGTCTGCGGTTTATGGGCCATCACAAAGAATCCTTCAAAAAAAGATATCATTCCCCAGAAAAAACAATTGGTATTGAAAAAAGAGTACTGGCTCTATTATTTTTTAACTTTCATGGCAGGTGCGAGGCGACAGATTTTTATGGCATTTGCCATATTTTTACTGGTAAAAAAATTTGGATTTTCAGTTCAGGATATAACCCTGCTCTTTCTTTTAAACAATGGGATCAATTTTTTCATCAATCCTTTAATCGGAAAATTTATCGTAAAATATGGAGAACGCAAACTTCTTTCAATGGAATATTTTTTCCTTATACTGGTTTTTATCTCCTATGCTTATGTTGACTCAAGATCTTTAGTCGCAATCTTATATATCCTTGATCACATGTTTTTTAATTTTTCCACGGCCATTAATACCTATTTCCAAAAAATTGCTGATCCCCGGGATATTGCATCCAGTGCTGCAGTTGGGTTTACCATAAACCATATTGCAGCCGTGATCCTGCCCGTAATAGGAGGATTGTTATGGATAGTCGATTATAAAATCCCTTTTTTGGTCGGAGCTTTCTTCAGTCTTATATCTCTTGTTTTTGTACAGTTTATAAGGACTGAAAAGATATCTGCATAGAAAAATTATTGTATATATATAGCCTTTACTCCCTCTTATTTTAAACAATATGAGTTTATCTATTGACCAAGTAATTCAGCATTGCTAAAGATTACTCGTGCAAATAATAATCAAATGCAAAACCAGGAATGGTGAAACACAGGGATAAAATTCTCCGGCTGGAACGATAGTCAGATTGGTTTCAGGATATTCAGTTTTTTTAATATGGGAAAAGAAATGAAAAAGAAACTCTTTGTAGGATTAGCTGCAGGATTATTTATACTTGGAATGTTTGGACTTGCCGGGGCAAATAGTATCGTCATAAATGATCATTTTGATGACAATACATTGGATCCTTCCTGGTCAACCAGTTTTGAAAAAGCCACAGGGTGGTCTTATACAGAAAGCGGAACCAGCTTAAAAGTCACAGATATGATAACTACTGCCCCGGGATGGGCCAGCGTTAATCTAACCCAGTATATCACTCCGCTATCAGACTTTAACATTAGTTTTAAATTTTCATGGGACTCAGAAAACAATGTCAAGGCTGTTCAGAACGTGATAATTCAAGCATATGCTCAGGATGGTACAAAAATCGCTGAGGCAGGGTTTTCAGATGGATGGATTAATTCGGAAGGGGCAGGATATGGTATGATAGAAGGTAACCAATATGATACGGGACCAGATTCCTTAAGTTCTTCTGGTTCTGCAGTGGTTACCATCGCCCGGAAAGGCAATGATATAAAGATTTTGTGGGATGGCGCCATTTTAATTGAAGGTACGAGCAGTGACTTACTCTATAGAGTCGATTTGGTTTTTTCACATAATTTAATGGCTGATTCTTTTTTTGGGAATGAGGCAATAGATGCAGTAAAGGTGGAGGGGTCTTACACCCCTGTATCAGAACCCTCCACAAATTCAACTTCAATCAGTCAGATTTATACCATAGCTCCGGCCAGTAACGAAACACTCAGTTTCGGGTCTGCAAATGGCCAGTTGGCATTCGCATTCAGTAAAATAACAGATGCAACAAAATATTTGCTCACCCTTCAAATGAATGACTTGATCAATTCTACCATGGCTCCAATATCAATTGAGCTCGTTCCAGAGGTGAGTGGAACCTTGTTTTTGCCACCAACAGCAGCCACCCCAGGATTTTCTGAAACTTTCCTTGGAATGACTTACAATCTCCCGCTTGACAAGGCAACATGGGATTCAATGGCATTGTATAAAATAAAATGGGGAATTGAAGCCTATAATAGTTCAGACGTCTTAATTGGATCTACATATAAATCCTTGGTTCCGGATAAATATGCCTGTAGTTTTAAGCTTCTATCTAGTACAGCAATAGCAATGACCAGCCCTGCTCCGGGATCTGAACTTAACCTGTCTGATTCACCACCCGTATTTAAATGGGATCTTTATTCAGGCGTTGCCGAATATGAACTAATTCTTGCAAGAGTGGATGGAGCATCATTTTCTCCTGTTATTCCCTTTTCAAACCTAACCTTTAATCTTCTGACAATGGATGCTGCAACATGGCAGTCAATGCCGGCAGGCACCTGGTATTGGACTGTTCTTGGATCTGATCCTATGGGGAATAAAATGCCATCAAAGTTTACAATGTTTGACTTTGAAGTTTCAGGAACCCCCGTGACAACTCCGACAAATCCCAGTACCAGCTCCAATTCCCTGGGTATGGACTTTGTTTACATCGCTCCAGGAGCCTTTATGATGGGCTCAACTTTGGATAAACCGGGTATGAATGGCGATGAGACTCTACATCAAGAGACTCTGACCAAGGGTTATTACATGCAAACCACGGAAGTCAGCCAGTCCCAGTGGGAGGCCTTGATGGGCAGCAATCCATCGTTTTTCAAATGCTCAGATTGTCCTGTGGAGCAAGTCTCCTGGAATGATGCACAAGTGTTCATTCAAAAATTGAATCAAAAAGGAGAAGGCACGTATATGCTGCCAACAGAGGCCCAGTGGGAATATGCTGCCCGGGCAGGCTCTACTTCATCCTTTGCCAACGGGGCAATTACAGCAACCGGATCTGGGTATGATCCAAATCTTGATGCCATGGGCTGGTATACATATAATTCAAATTCTATGACCAACCCAGTTGCACAAAAAATGCCCAACGCCTGGGGATTATATGATATGCATGGCAATGTTCTGGAGTGGTGCCAGGACTGGTATGGCAGCTATAATTCAGGATCTGTAACGGATTCGGTTGGTCCATCATCGGGATCAACTCGTGTTATACGGGGTGGAAGCTGGGTCAATGATTCAGAGGGCTGCCCCTCAGCTGTCCGATACTATGGCAACCCGGAAGGTTCGATCAACCTTCTTGGCTTTCGGCTTGCCCTTGCCCTGGATAAGCAATAAAACAGAAAAAAATTATTAGATCCTGAATAGCCGTTTGTAAAAATCAGCTTGAGAATAAAATGATTTATAATAAATTCTGTGCTAAAATAGAATTTATCAGCATACCTTTCCAATAGATGGGAACTATGAAAAAAATTATTTTTCTTTTTTTAATAACTCAACTCTCTTTTTTATTGCCCTGCAATGCCGTCACAGGGAGTCAAGATCCTGTCCCTGATATAAAGGTCAATGGCTCTGATTCCTCTGTAATAGTTTCATCAACCGATACGATTACCATCAGTATCAGCCTGTCACCCGGTGATCAGACAGGTCAGATGGCTGATTGGTGGATTCTTGCCGATACCCCCATGGGCCAGTTTTCCTGGGTAAATCCAGGTGGCTGGACATCCGGGAACATTCAGGCAATTCAGCACCCACTGCTTTATTTACCGGCATTCACTATTTTTAATAGTCTCCTCCCGCAAGGAGATTATCTGATCAAATTCAGCATTGACAACACCCCTGATCAAACCAATGATAACAACTGGTTTGATGCAGTGACCATCACAGTCAGCGATAATTCGTCAAATGACAACAGCACAAATACGCCGGCAAACCAGACTTGTGCAGACAATGACCCAGGAAATGGTGATACAATTATTTCCGGTCCTTCAGGGCCCGGCAGTAATGGGGCAGATAATGATTCGCCATTCAGGTCTTTAACTATACATCCAGACAATCCAGATATTGTGATACTCGGCACGGAGCGTAATGGGTTTGTAAAGAGCATGGATGGTGGATTAACCTGGAACAGGTTTAGAAAGGGATTACGCCATGAACAATGGGGATACCCGGAAATATATGATATTGCCATGTCATCTGCCAACCCTGATATCATTTATGCAGCTAGTGTGGAATCTCCCGGCCCCTTATACGGAAATTATCCCAGCACAAATGCCGGTGTATACAAAAGTGTGGACCAGGGTCAGACATGGCAGAGAAAAAATTGCGGGATAAAAAACGCGAGGGTCACTTCAGTCTATGTCAGCCCTTTGGACCCGGATATTTCAATCATTGCCGCTGCAGGTGGATATCCATCTTTCACAGGGACAGATGTAGATGGAAAGTATTTTGAGGGCGGATTGTTAAAAACAATAGACGGAGGGAATTCCTGGTCAAAAATAATAATCCATAATGATGACAATTACAATGAATTCAGGACAATCATACAACCAAATTCCGCAACAAATACAGTCTATACTTTTGGATTAAATAATAATGATTTAAGCTTAAATGTCGGATTTGTAAAAAGCCTGGATGGAGGTAACACCTGGCAGCAGTTTGCACCGTTTTTGATAAACAAACACGTATCTTACTTTGATGTATCAAGTGATGGCAATGTGATATATGCTGTTGAAAGAGACTTGATGAAAATAGCAAAATCTTCGGATGGAGGGAAAAACTGGACAGAACTGCCTATTTATTCTTCCGGATATGCCCTGGCCATGAGTCCATCAGACCCGGACCGGGTTTTGTACAGCACCTATAACAGTCTCTATCTTTCCACGGATGGACTGAAAACCAGCACCCCGATTTTGGAAAATTTAAATCATCCTGTATCGGATATTGTTTTTGCTCCTTCCAATAACGATATTGTTTACGCTATCATAAGTGGATATATCCTTTATAAAAGTACTGATAAAGGGAATAGTTTCAACAAAATTATTGATATAAGAAACGATATTTTGAATACAATACCTTAACTGCCCACACCCTGCCATAACTAGTGTAAAAGGAGTTAAATCACTTTTTGCGGATAGACAAACAAGGAATAGCAGAATCCTTGACACAGAATTCATCATGTGTTTATTCTCAAATTACAGAATCATGAAAACATTTTTAGGACGCTCTATTTAAGATTAGAGAGGCAAAATGAAAAAAGCCATATTGATCGTGGGAATACTCTTTTTTGGACTGGAAGCACATGCCCGGATGACGGCTGAAACCATAGTAAAAAATGCCTTTGATTATTGGCGGGGGAAAGCCTGTGTCTCAACTATAATCATGACCGTTCACCGTCCTGACTGGGAGCGCGTAATGACCATCAAGACATGGACCCGGGGCGAATCTGACTCTTTATTCGTTATTACCAGACCTGCAAAAGATAAAGGAAACGGCACCCTTAAAATTGACAAAGGAATGTGGATGTATAACCCAAAAGTAAACCGGGTTATCAAACTTCCTCCTTCCATGATGTCTCAAGGCTGGCAGGGATCGGATTTTTCCAACAACGACCTTGCAAAAAGCGATAGCCTTATCAAAGATTATGTGCATACTTTAGAAGACACAAAAATTGATCAGGGTAAAAAAATATATTTTATAAAATCAATGCCCAAACCCGAAGCCCCGGTTATCTGGGGCATGATCAAACTTGTCGTACGTGAAGACAATATCCTTTTAAGTGAAGAATTTTTTGATGAAGATCTTAAGGCCGTAAAAATAATGACGGCATGGGATATCCAAATGGCAGGAGACAAACTTTTCCCATTAAAATGGAAAATGCAGAAATCAGATGCTAAAGACGAGTATACCCAGTTTGTTTACGAGAAGATTGATTTTAAAAAAAGTTTGAGCAAAAATATTTTTACCAGGACCAATCTTAAAAATCCAGGGATTTAAGGGGATACTGCATGTCAATTGAATTTAAAATGGCGTGGCGCAATATATGGCGGAATCCTCGCCGGACATTCCTTACTATTTCAGCAATTGCCTTTGCAAGCATTATTCTTGTGTTTATGCTCTCTTTCCAGCTGGGTTGTTATGAAACCATGATTAATACTTCTGTTAAGATCAGTACAGGCCATCTTCAGATCCAGGCAAAAGGATATCTTAATGATAAAAAAATACATCTTGTAATTAAAGACCCTGATAAGATCGCAAAATTTCTTGACAAGATAGAAGGGATTGATACCTACACCTTCAGGACCAACGCCTTCTGCCTTGTATCCTCTGATAAAAGAACCTATGGGGTTGTTGTGACTGGAATAGATCCAATTAAGGAGTCCCGGGTTTCAACCATAAAATCCCTGATTCGTAAAGGGGGTTATATAGAAGAAAATGATGATTATACAGCCCTTATAGGAGAACACCTTTCAAATAATTTAAAAGTAGATATCAATGATGAGATTACCATACTTGGACAGGGTAGAGACGGTTCAATCGCTGCTGCAGTTCTTACCATAAAAGGTATTTTTAACTCCGGCATTGATGAGTTTGACCGAAATATTATCATGATGGGACTTAAAGGGTTCCAGGAAATTTTTTCAATGGGAAAAACTGTTCATGAAGCTATTATAACTGCAGACTCCCTTGGGGAGGTATCCATGATAAAACAAAAAATCCAGAATATTTTTTTAAACCCTAAAGAAGATGATTTGCTTGCAGTTCCGGACTGGATGGAAATCATGCCGGGGCTGTTACAGGGGATACAAATGGATCTTGTAAGCGGCATCATCATGTATATAATCCTTGTCATAGTTGTTGCCTTCAGCATTTTCAATACATTTTTAATGGCCATACTGGAGAGAACCCGGGAATTCGGCGTAATGATGGCAATTGGGACAGCTCCTTCAAGAATTACAAAACTTGTCATGTTTGAATCCATTTGCATGACTATTGTAGGGATTGGTCTGGGAATAATCTTAGGAAGTCTTGTAACTCTGTATTTTCAAAAACATGGAATTTTTATTGCCGGCACGGAAGACATACTTAAAGAATACGGAATCCCGGAAAGGCTATATCCGAAACTATCCCTGATTTCAGCTTCAGCAGGACCTCTGGTTGTATTATTGATTACCTTTGTATCTTCTGTTTTTCCGGCTTTAAAGATAAGAAAATTAAACCCGATTAAAGCCATGGCCAATGTTTAAGAGATAAAAAATTATGTATTTAATATTAGCATGGAGAAATATCTGGAGAAACCCCAGAAGAACCATTGTAATTCTGCTGGCAGTGATCATAGGTGTATGGAGCATGATTTTTCTGGGTTCACTCATGAGGGGGATGGAAACCGAGATGGTGAGAAATTCCATTTCCTTCCTGACAGGAAGTATCCAGATCCATCACAGAAATTATCGTAATGACCCAGTTGTTGATCATTCCATGGATAATATTGAAAAACTTGAAAAAGCCATTTTGGCAATCAATGATCCGGGCGCCCTTTGGACAAAAAGGGTAAGGGTAAATGCAATTGTTTCCAATGCCAGGCACTCGGGCGGAGTAAGTCTTGTAGGGATAGAACCTGAAAAGGAAGCAAAAATTTCATTTATTGGTAAGAGCTTGATATCAGGGCGGTTTCTTTTAGAGGATGATAAAAATAAGATCATTGTAGGAAAAGCATTCCTTAAAAAATTTAATACAAAGATCGGTAATAAGCTTATTCTCATGTCCCAGGATACCCAAAATGAGATTGCATCCAGAGCTTTCAGGATTGTAGGAATTTTCAGTACAGAATCTGAAGCTATTGAAAAACAATTTGTTTTTGTCCCTATTTCCCAGGCTGCCGGGATGCTTAAAATGGGCAATTCAATATCAGAGATATCCATACTGCTTCCAATACTTGATATTAATTGTAGAAAAGAAACCCTGGCTGCAAAAAAAATAATCGATGCTCTGGATGATGATACCTTTGCTGTTGAAACCTGGCAGCAGGTTTTACCCATGATAAAAGCATATCTTGAGATGTCGGGATTTTTCCTTTATATCTGGTATTTTGTGGTTTTTATTGCAATGGGTTTTGGTATTGTTAATACAACCCTTATGGCCATCTTTGAAAGAATGAGGGAATTTGGTTTGATGAAGGCCCTCGGAATGAGACCTTTCCAGGTTATTAAAGGTGTTGTGACGGAAGCTTTTTTCCTTTTGGTTTTAGGAATACTGGCAGGAAATATAATGGGATTTTTAAGTGTTGCCGCCATTGCAAAAAAAGGGATTGATTTATCAGCCCTGGCAGCAGGCACGGAAATGTGGGGAATCCCGAGAAAACTTTTTCCTGAAATCTGGGTACAGGATGTAGTTGTGGCAGGACTTGTGGTACTTGTTTTAGGTATCTTAGTCAGCTTGTATCCGGCTTTAAAAGCTGCCAGGGTTACACCAACCCAGGCCATGACAAAAAATTAAATGTGGTCAGCATCTGTGGGGTCAGGCTTGCGTAGTGGCGTTATTGCTCCGTAAATGCAACTACGCAAGCCTGACCCCAGAATTTCTACGCAAGCCTGACCCCGGAATATGGAGAAAAATATGGCAATTGTTGAAACAGAAAATATCAAAAAAACATACAGCCAGGGAAAAGTAAAAGTTAATGCCCTTTGTGGTGTCGACCTTATGGTGGATAAGGCTGAATTTGTTGCCCTTGCAGGCCCTTCAGGATCGGGTAAAACAACATTGCTGAATATTATAGGCGGACTTGATCTGCCTGATTCAGGAAGAGTAATTGTTGACAATAATAATTTTGCAGATATGAACCAGGCAAGTCTTGCCTCTTTAAGACTGCATAAAATAGGCTTTGTTTTTCAGGCCTTTAATCTTATCCCGGTTTTGTCCGCCATTGAAAATGTTGAGTATGTCATGCTTTTACAGGGCGTGCCTCAAAATAAAAGACACAAAAGGGCCAGGGCAATACTTGACGATGTTGGTCTTGAAGGAAAATATGACAGACGTCCTGCCGAACTTTCAGGAGGCCAGCAGCAAAGGGTTGCCGTTGCAAGAGCTATTGTTTCAGGTCCTGCAATTGTCCTTGCAGACGAACCCACTGCTAATCTTGACTCAAAAACAGGAGAAGATCTTCTTTTAATGATGAAAAAAATGAATAAAGAAAAAAAGGTGACCTTTATTTTTTCAACCCATGACAACATGGTCATGGATTATGCGAGAAGACTTGTCACTATCAAAGACGGGCTCATTGTAAATGATGAAACCAAATCATGATAATCTGTATTGGCTAATATCATTTTTTTTATTATTCATATTTACCCAAAACCTATGGGCCGGACCAGAACCAGTCTTGTATGAGAAAAAAACCTGGTTAAAAAATATTGACCACCAGTTTGGAGGACATTTAAAACTTGAACAGGATTTAAGCGGTTATGATACCCGATCTTATTTTAAGCTGGTAGGAACCCGTACCGGTCTGGACTCCCTCGCCAATGTCAGGCTGACGGATAAGCTAATTTTATCTGAAAAAATTTATTTTGAAATTCATTATGAGGCCTTCTTTAAATCCGGGGCTACCTATAAAAAACAATATGAAATTCAAAAAAAATTCCCGCAAATCGCCGCAGGGTTGAAATCCCAGCCTTTAAACATTGATAAAAGAAGGCTTTTTGACTTAACAAAAACTATTAAAGACACGGATGAATATGTTTTATGGAACAGGCTGGATCGTCTGTTTTTTTCGATAAAACCGTCCTGGGGAGACATCCTGATTGGAAGGCAGGCCATTACATGGGGAAACGGTTTTATGTTCAATCCCATGGATCTTTTCAATCCGTTTGCACCTTCTGATACGATTCGCGATTACAAGATGGGGGATGATCTTATATCACTTAGTTTTAATACTGATTTTTCAGGAGAGTGCAGCCTGCTCTATGTCCCGAGAAGGGATGTTATAACAGAAAAACCTGATTTTGAAAGTTCTTCTATTGCAGGAAAATTTCATTTTTTTGCAAAGGATATTGAATTGGATCTAATGGGAGCCCTGCATTATAATGAAATGGTTTTAGGTCTTGGTGGTACGGGTTATTTTAAAGATGCGGCATGGCGAACCGATCTTGTCTGGTCAACCTTGCAAAATGGCCAAAACAAGAGTGGATATTTTGAATTTGTAGTAAATATTGATTATTCATGGGTATGGCAAAAAAAAAATTATTATGGCTTTATTGAATTTTATCATAACGGCCTGGGGAAAAATAACTATTCAAATGCCATGGTTGACCCTGAAGGAATAGAAAGGATTGACAGAGGGGAATTGTTTGCCCTTGGAAAAAATTATTTGAGCGGTCAGATCCAGGTGGAACTTCATCCTTTGTTTAATATTTATTTAAGTGTCATCAACAATATCAGGGACCCTTCCGGTGTAATCCAACCCCGGGCTATCTTTAATCCAACACAAAATTCAACTCTGCATTTTGGTGCCAGTATTTTTTATGGGAAAAAAGCAAGTGAATATGGAGGTTTTTTGATTCCAGGTACAAATTTTTATACCAATGCCGCTCCAAATGCCTATTTGCAATTTACATATTATTTTTAAAAAAATTTCATTAAAGAACAACTAATAATTACCAATCCGAGGTTGTCACTTGTTTTTATTGACAACAAACACCTTCATATTTTAGAAAGATTAATGAATATCGTAACCAAAGGGAGATGAAATGGTTGCCTGTCAAAAATTTAAGTATACAATCATATCTGTATTATTCTTGTTATTGAATTTGTGTCAAAACCTTTCTGCCGGGGAGTTATTTTTACAAAAGCCCAACGTCTACACCAGTGGAAAAGAAATAACAGGATGGGTGATGAGTGAAAAACTGGATGGCATTCGTGGTTATTGGAACGGAGAAAAATTGATGACTCGAAAGGGAGTACCCCTAAATCCACCGTCATGGTTTATTAAAAATTTTCCCGCCTTTGAACTGGATGGTGAACTCTGGAGCAAAAGGGGCGATTTTGAATTTATCCAGTCAACAGTCCTTGATAAAAATCCCGGAAATGGTTGGGAAAAAATCACATATAATATTTTTGAAGTCCCTAATGAAAAAGGAAATTTTCTTTTAAGGCTCAAAAAGGCTGCAGCATGGTTTGAAGTCCACAAGAATACCCATATAAGAATTATTCCCCAGATAAGGATCAAAAACAGATCCGATCTTGATCTTTTTTTTGATGCGGTACAATCTAAAGGTGGAGAGGGCGTGATCGTAAAAGACCCTGAAATGCTTTACCACACAGGCCGGAGTGTCCATGTTCTGAAAATAAAAAAATTCGGGGATATGGAAGGTGTGGTCATTGGTTTAAACAAGGGAAAAGGGAAATATGAAACCCTGATGGGATCGCTTACCTTAAAGCTTGAAAATGAGATAATTTTTAAGCTTGGAACAGGCTTTACAGACCAAAACAGAAAAAATCCTCCGCCCATCGGAGCAATAATTACCTTCAAATACTATGGTTTTACCAAAAACGGGATACCCAAATTTGCATCTTTTTTACGGGTTAGGAAAGATTAAATATAGTGCAGATCATTGTGTTAAGAAATTTAGGGCACTTTTGAGACATAATTAAGTGAAACTACTACCAAGTATATCCAATAAGAACAGGATTTTTTAATGACAGAAGATACATTCAAGATCTGGAATTGTGTTATACAGATGTCTTATAGGAGCCAGGTCAACGGGATGACAAAAGAAGCAAGGCAGGCTTTTGTCTACAAATGGAGGTGGTGGCGGGGCGTAAGCTCTTGCTTGATTATGGGCCGCACTTTTATGGCAGACAATGCATCGATTTCCGGATTGAATAGGTAGATGACATATTCCACAGTGAGTGTATGGTTTTGATGTTGGTAGTGTCAAAAATTTTATGAAAAAGAGGAATTTTAATGAAAGGGAATGCAGTAATTGAAAAACGCAGAAAAGCGTCCTGCGCTACGATGG
>Ga0066608_1001439_pt1 | contig 12206 bp, 10 predicted proteins | sample SaaInlV_DNA_135m_FD_60377 | JGI IMG/M metagenome (GOLD analysis project Ga0066608, IMG submission 60377) | Marine microbial communities from expanding oxygen minimum zones in the Saanich Inlet - SI075_LV_DNA_135m | ecosystem: Environmental > Aquatic > Marine > Unclassified | place: British... | reverse complement strand
TAATACATTGTCTTTTGGTCAACATTTTATGCATGTGAATGCTATTGAAATAAATGAACAAAGATGTAAATATATGCAAAATAATATTTCGGTATATGATCTAGACAATATAACTATTTATAACGATGATTGTACAAAAAGATTAAAAACAATGAAACAAGATATCATTTTCATAGATCCTCCGTGGGGAGGTAAAATGTATAAATTTAAAGAAAAAATAAGAATAAATATTGGAAATAAATCAATCGAACAATTATGCAATGAACTAATACATGCCGATGTCGAACATAAACCAAAATTAATCGTATTAAAATTACCAACTAATTATGATTGGGTCCATTTCGAGAAAATAATAAAGAAAAAAGTATACATGCATGATCTTAAAAAAATAATACTTTTAATAATAGATAATTTCGATAATAAATGATAACAAATATTTTTATTAACAAATATTAATAAAAAAATAAATTAAGTATTAGACCCTCCTTTTATAAAACAGTACGTATGCTTTATCTGATACAATAGAATTTTCATCAGAAATATGTAGTACATGTCTATCATTAAATTCAAACCATTTTTTATTTATCATATTTTGGCAGTAAGAAAAATAATGGCCACCATCTGGCATTCCAGTATGATTACTAATAGCATATAAATCATATTTTGGTGAAACATTTGGCCGATGCAATTCGGAAAATTGATCGTCGAGTTGTAATCCACTAATAGGAAAATCTATTTCAGTTGATATTTTCTCTTTTCTGTATCCTTTCTTCACTGTTCTCTTAAAATGAATAACCAAAATAGGAGGAAGTGTCCACAATGATATTGTTTTAGTAGCTTCCACTTTTTTATCACAGTGCTTGCATTTCCATTTTTCGTCTCCTTTTAATGTTTCACATTTTGTAAACGTAGAAAGACAATCATTTAAACTAACCTTTTCGTCTGATTCTGGAATCGGCAGAGATATAAGAGTAAATGGTTCAAATGTATCAGATCGGTAGTCACATTCTGAACAAATCACTTTGGAATAATATAATCCAGTAAACAGCTCGGTTATGATTGAATGGCTCTTTTTAGTATAACTTTGCCATGTAATATACGACTTTGTCAATACAAATTCTTTTTCATACATTTTTATATATTCCCTATATTCGTTTTTTATCTGTTTTTTAACCTCATCATCGTCAGTTGCTTCTATAGCATTTGATGTAGCTTTTCTTTTACTTAATAATGCATTTACACCGGGGTCGATTTTGCTATAATCAATTCGTTTTTTAGTTGCCAATTCTTCATGTATAGTATCCAACAGAAGAGATAAAAACTCTTGACTATCGTGTTGACTTGTTCCTCCAAAAAACGAAACTCTTTTATCAACCATTTTTTTGAAACTTGTAGGTGATATCGCAAAATTACCACTCCACATTCCTCTCAGTAGACGATATAATTGATAAGTCATAGTTTGTTTACACTGTTTTTCTAAATCTTCACCTTCTAACTCTGGATGTTGTTCTTTTATTTTTGCAATTAGATGTGGTAAAAATCTTTTTTCTGTTATATATGTTAATAATAATCCTGAAGCAGAAATACATTGGATAATAGAATTCATAAAACATGTATTTCCTAAATTTCTTAATCCTGACATACCCAATACTTCGATTTTTTTTCTCTTATCTTCAACGCTTTCGTCGTGTTCATCTTTATCGCTATCATTATCTTCTGACGACGAATCAGATGATACAGTGTCATCCGATACAGCATCATCAGATACAACAGATGGTCCAATAACAGTAGATGTTCCAATAACATCAACTGATCCATCGGATATATATTCAGGTATAATATTGTCGTCTAAATTGTTTTTATCTTCAAATTGATCAAATAGTTTTTTTGTTACTATGCCTTCTGTTGTTGTACAAGAAGAATCGATCATTTGATGGGTATCTTTATTGTCAAATTCGTCCATATATTCAATATACTTCTGATACATATATTACTATATTTTCCTCTTTTTTTCAATTTTTTATCTAATTAAAATAATATATTCATATTATTCGATGAATAAAAACGATGCAATAATCTCTGAATTTAAAAAGTTAATAAACAAAATAAAAAACGATAGAATAAATGAAAAAGATAAAAAGAAAAAAATAAGTCACTCTTTTAGATTACAAAAAATAAAAGATGCCATTGTAATTTTCAATAAACATAATAAAACAATAAGATCGGGATCTGATTTTGATAATATTAAAGGAATTGGAAAAGGGATTAAAGATAGAATAGACGAAATAATAAAAAATGGGTATTTGAGTGAACTGAAATCTGTTAACGAAAAATTCAGTAAAAAACAAATTCAAATAATGAATGAACTAACGACTGTTATAGGCATAGGTCCACAAACAGCAATCAATATGATGGGCTATGGTATAAAATCTATTGATGATCTTAAGAAAAAAATAAAACAACAAAAAATCAAAATTAGTGATAATATACAACTTGGATTAAAATATCATGGTATTTACAAAATAGGTATACCAAGACACGAAATGGATTTAATGGAAAAATTGTTACAAAAAAATGTTATAAACGTCGACGATGAATTATTTGGAATAGTATGTGGGTCATACAGAAGACTAAAAATGCAATCCAACGATATCGATTTTTTGATATCTCACCCAAAAATAATAACTAAAGATCAATTGCTAAAAGAAAAAAATAATAAATTAGAAAAAATAGTTAAAATACTTCGAAAGCAAAAATTCATTATTGACGATTTAGATAAAAATATGGTATCGATGTACAAGGGATTTTGCAAGCTTGGTCCGAAATATCCAGTTAGACGTATTGATATTAAATTTGTACCATATGATTCTTATTATACCGCATTATTTCATCTAACTGGATCAGGTGATTTTAATAAGAAAATACGACTAACAGCAATGAGTCTCGGTTATAAGCTTAGTGAATATGAAATATGCAAATATGTTGGAAAAAAATGCAAAAGATTTAAAGTTAAATCTGAAAAAGACATTTTTGATATTCTAGGTTTGGAATATGTTCAACCAAAACACAGATGATATTTTATATGGATATATACACATAAAATATTTAAAATGAAAAATTCTTATTTATAATTTCATTAAATAATTGTGCAAACTTTTTTTTAATTATTTGCTGTTCCTTATTTTGTAATATCAAATCATATAAATGAGATTTTTTTAATCCCATAGAAATTAAGTAGCTATCTTTTGTATTATTTATTTTCCTTGCATAACTTCTAATATATGATATAAATATTTTTTCGTTTATTGTACCATCTTCTTTATTTGATTCTTTACCAAATTCTATAATTTTTTTAGTTGTCAATTTAAAAATATCTTTTGGGTGAATATCTGGATTAGATAATCTAGTATCTAAATACCAAAATGACCAAGCTAAACAATATCCAGGTGGATCACCTAATTTTTTAACTTCTACGTATTCATCATTACTCAAAGATTGAAAACTAATATCTGGTAAAAAATCTACAGGTCTCAAATAAGTAAATTTAAGTTTTTTTTGTGTCAGAAATGAATCAAAGAGTATCTTAAATTTATGTTTTAAACAATTATCCAATTCATCTGATTGTACATATGGTATAACTCCATATGGTTCAAATCTTTCCATAATACCCGTTTGTTTATCAAATAAAATAACGTTAGAATGAGTTGTTTTTGTTGATGGTATAAGTGTCAATTTGCACCAAATAAATCTAATTTTGTCGGCTAACAATAATTTTTGTATTCCAGAATCTAGATCTGGCGAGAAATAATGTATATCTTCACTTCTCCATATTATTAAATACGGAGAAAGTTCGAATGATAAATCAGAATACAGTCCAGTTAAATCACATATTATATTTCCATATGCAGAATGTGTAAAATTCAAATCATTAGTTATTAATTTATTCGTAGTATCTTTTTCATATAAATAATATCGATATGGAACACCTAATGTTGGGTATTTTTTGAGTAAGAATAGTGTGTATAGAATATTGTTCATACTATTCGGATTAAATTGACCGAAATCAGAATGTTTTGGTTTAATAAAAACAAATTTATTGAGTGTTATTTCGTCTTTCTTAAAATCTGGAATTGATCTTTTTTGTGAAATAATATATTTTTTAATTTTTTGTTTACATTTCGATGTCATATTTTTGCAATCTATATTTTCATTTTCATTTTTATTTTTTATGTTGTGTAAATAACTGGTTGCGACAATATCCATAAATTTTGACAATTCATTTGCTCTAACAAAAAAGAGTGGAGAATGACCACTGTTATTTTTAGAAAATATATCTAATTTTTTTTTTTCCAAAATACCTTCGTATATTGACCAGTCTTTTCGTTTCATCAGATAATGTAAAGGTGTTTCGCCATCTATATTTGGTATATTCATATTTCCATAATATATTATTTTGTATCTTAAATCGGTGGGTATATTACTCATTATCATGGCTGTATGTGTAGGTGTATCAAAAAATCTATTTTGTAATGTTGGTTTCGCATTGTAATCTATTAATAATGATGTAATTTCGTATTTTTTCATTTTCATCGTTATATCCAATGGATTATGATCTCCTTCTGGTCCAGAATAATTTGGATCTGCACCGTATTCAAGAAGACTTTTACACATATTCATATTTCCATTTCTGGCTCCTAATATTAATGGTGTTAAGAAATGTGCATTTTTGATATTTACATTTGCTTTATTATTTAACAAATAAGAAACGATATCTGGATTATTTAATATTACCGCTAAGCATAATGGAGGCAATTGTTCCGGAAAATTTAATGATGCTCCAGATTTAGATAATAGTTTTACGATATTGATATTATTATTTTGAATTGCTAATGTCAGTGGTGACATAAATTTATTTGTTAATATATCAAAATTCAAACCATTAATATTTTCAATTGTCCATCGTATCAAATTGATATCATCTATCAAATGTAAACATGTTTCTCCTTTGTTATTAACATAGTCTAAAACTTTTGGAAACGGTTTAACTATTTTTTGATATAATTGTGAATTTCTATATTTTAAAGCATAATGACATGGTGTATTACCTAACAGATCGGATTTAAATAATATTTCAGGGTAATGTTTAATGTAATAGTCAATTAATATCGGTATATTGTTAATAACTGCGATATGACACAGTGTTTTGTCGTCATATATTTTGATATCTGACTTTATTTTATTTTCACGTAAAAGATTTATTATATTTTTCCATTTCTTATTATTAATATTATTGACTAAAATATCGTCCATTCTCTATACTTTACACAGGTAAAAAAGTTTTGATTTTACATTTAATAAAAAAAATTGAAAATGTAAAACACTGTCCATCCAAAATATATATCCGTATGTTCATATTAAAAGTTTTAATAACTAAAGAAACATGGACAAATTTGAATTAGACGATTCTATTCACAAAATGCAAGAAGAACAAGTTGACATAATTTTAAAAACAGTTAAACCAAATTTTAGACAATTATTAATTGCCTTTCAAAAACCAAATTTTAAAATTTTAGAAAAAGTATATAATTCAATCGATCATTTGCATTTTAGTGTAGCGGATATTAGTATAAGTCAAATGCTTGACAATATTACGTTCAAACTAAGTTACAATATATCTGACGATTTAACAAAAAAATGTGGAGCAAAAAATTTAAATTTTTTCTTTTCAAAATTTGGTGATAGAGATATTTTCAATAAAAAAAATATTTCGACTTTAGTTGATTATTGGGATTTTTATAATACTTCAAAATATTTTGATAAACATATTCTTGACAAAATTGTTGTCAATATGTTACCATATTATAAAAAAAAAGAGAAAATGTATATGGAATATATTAAAGAAAAAGTCTATAATAAAGGAACTAGACATGAAAGAGTTATTCCTAGTCATGAATTGGATATGATGAAAAACAGAGAAGTTTTCTTTCATGGATATTATTAATTAAATTTGTTTCCAATTAAATTTATTACCATATCTATTTTTTTGTTTATAATCTTCAAATATAAATTTCAAATAATTATAGTCTGGTTCTTCATCGAATTTCAAAGATCTACAGTAAAATAAATAATATTTAAAACACTTTGGTATATCTTGAAAAATTGTGTCATATAATTTTATTTTTTTTTCTCCTATTTTTTTTGTTAAATCTAAATTTTTAGTTCTTTTAATTCCTTGCCATGGTAATTTTCCTTTCAAAAAATAAATTAACATATATCCAACAGATTCAAGATCATCTCTTCTACTTGGTTCTATGCCTGCATGTATGTTTTGACTTGCATATCTAGCTGTTCCTGTTAATGATCTACCATCTCTATATTTAATATGTTTGTTATTATTATTTTTATCAATATATTTTTTTGCTAATCCGAAATCTATTAAATAAACTTTTTCCGCATCACTATTATTATTGTCACCTATCAAAAAATTATTTGGTTTAATATCTCTATGTAAATATCCACATTTATGCAAATCTTCCAATAATTTTATTATTTGCAATGCTAATAAAATGACTATTTGTACTGGAAACTTTCGGTTGTATGAATTAAACATATCTTCTAAACTTGGTCCTAACAATTCCATTACCATAATATTCATATCTGGTGTTTTTACATATTGATATATCTTAGAAATTCCTTTAATTTTTTGTGCACGCAAATCTTCATATATTTTATACTCGTATTTCATTCGAGTTTTTTTCATATCGGCCTCAACTTTTATTGCATAATTTTTATTATATATATCTTGACCAATATACACATCTCCGAATGAACCGGAACCTACCTTTTTTTTCAATTTATAAAAATCTCCAAAAAATTCCATATGTTACCATATCGTTATATCTTTATTTTAAATAAATTAACGACATACATATTTGATTGATTTGATTCCACTAAAAAAAAATATAAAGGTCATTTATAGAGATGAAGTATTTTTCTCGGGCTCCACCAAGATTACTCGATACATCACGTGTATCTAATCCAAATAAATGGATAAAAAAATTTGCAAATCCTCAATTTGGGTCGGGTGATGCAAAACAACAATTGGTAAATCCGTGGTCTGTTTTAACAAAAATATATAATAATGTTTTAAAACCGTATAAATTTTGGTTATTCGTAGTCATTTTTATCACTTTGTTTTTATGGTATAGATATTGTATGAATACTGATGAAAATATAGATAAAGAAAAAGATAATAAACGAAAAGAAGATGATGATTTATCTTGGCTTTACGACGAAGATCAAAAACAATTACAATCTGGACATGTAGCACAGGTCCGAAACGATCTTATTCTTAATTCGACCGTACCGCAAGGCAATCTTCCAATTTATAATGCTAATCAGATACAACCGTCTGTAATGTATCCAATGATTTTGCCTCCGTATTATTAAATAATTAGTAATAAAAATATATTAGAATTGATTGATTAATTCTGATATATTCATAACACAATATAGAAATAAAAGGTATTTGAGAATATTTTTCTGTTATTTATAATATATAATAATGAAAGCATCGTTTTTAACTCAGATAGGAATAATATTGGTAATGTTTGTATTAATATCAACAATCCACATATGGGTTGATAATACTTTTTTTGCTAAAAAAACAGAAATACCGATAACTAATCCAATAGAAGAGGAAATCGAAAAAGCTATATCTAGTCCAACTAAGAAAGATACATCTACTTCAACAGTTAGTCCAACTAAGAAAGATACATCTACTTCAACAGTTAGTTCAACTAAGAAAGATACATCTACTTCAACAGTTAGTTCAACTAAGAAAGATACATCTAGTCCAACTAAAAAAGTTACGTTTAGTCCAACAGTTACGTCTAGTCCAACTGGTATTGTTAAAATCGGTAAAATCCCACCTAAAAAAAGTCAGGACGATGACTGTAGTGAAGGTATTGCAGAATATTCCAATGATATAGATTCATTATCACCTGTCGATGATTGGGAACCAAAAGCAGAAGAAGTTGAGATGTCACAGGAACTTGTAGATTTATACACTTCTCCAAATAATTGGATAGAAGAGACATATAAAAATAAAACAGTAAAAAACGTTTATGACGCCATGACAAATAAAACATTAAAAAAAGAAACATTCCATCGATTGGATCCTCAAATAAAAGAACCGTTTAATCAATTAGCGGAAATAACTCCAGAAAACTATCTTCCTTGGATTAAAGATAGTAGTGTATTAAATGGTAAAGAATTAGGTGATGGTATATATCCTAATTCTCCTAACGTAAAACGTGGTTTCAGATTATGGGATTAAATTAACTATTTACTTATATTATTCGTTGAATATTTATTAACGAATAATTTCTGTTTGATAAATAAAATTTTATTTATGTAAGAATTTCATCATATTTGTTAATTCCCAATAGTTTTACCAAATTGTCAACTTGAGACATTTGATCAGGTTTTTTGTCTTTAACTTTTTTAATTGGAATCCATTTACCATAAGATTCATCATATCTACATTTAACCATAATTGATTTTTTATCATGTTTAAATGCATTATTGCAATAAATACTACGTTCACGTGTTGGTATATACGCAATATCAATTCTTTTTGGTTTTATAATTTTTTTGTTTTTCTTAGATGGAGCCAGTAGATATAATTTGTATACATCTTCCATTTCGGTTTTTTTCATTTTAAAAACTGCAACAACATCTCTATTGTGTTTCGTAAATGTTTTTTCTTTTGGAATATATTCTAAATCGTGTTTCGTTTGATATTTTGTATTCATTTTATGTGTTGGTTTGTTTATTTTTTCATCATATCTTTGATCACGACTGTCATGTATATACCGTTTATTACTTCTATCACTATTATATCTTTGATTTTGTTTATCATATCTTTGACATTTATTGTCATTTTCATTATATCTATTTCTGTTATCATTGTACCTATTGGTTCTTCTATCGCTATCATATCTTTGATATTTATTATCATCATCTCTTTGATATTTATTATCATTATCTCTTTGATATTTATTATCATTATCAGAAGGTGGTAAATATATTAATCTCATTCCTGAAAATATTGGATAGAACACAATACCTCTATGATTATCTGAAACTAGTTCGAAATTTTTAATTTCAGATAATGGGTATAATTTATTAATTTCTAGATCATGTGTGTTCATTATTGGATCATCTGTGTAATAAGCATCAACATAAGATTTAATATTTATCATTTTATGTTGCAATTTATCTTTTGACAAATTTTTGCCTCTAAATGTATAAATATCACAAATGGTATATTTACGTTTTCCAGTTTTTTGATCTGGATAAGATAATGTTCCGTCGAATACAGAACCTTTGTAAATACTTTCATCTAGTCTAAAATTTGCTGGAAATATTTTTACTTTATCCATTTGAACTTGAGAAAATTCATAATTTAATGTTTTTCTGTTAACTAAAAAAGAGAAATGTCTGCCTTGCATTTTTACAAAAACTAAAAGACAATTTGAACCTTTGTGGTTTTGAGAGAAAGAAAATTTCTCATTTTGGAGATAGGGTAAATCATCCTCTTTCTCCAAAATTTTATATTTAAATTTTGAAAGATCGACCATTGAATACAATTGTTCTATTAATTGTCTTTTGTATGAAAATATAGATCTATTTGATTTATCTTCATAATTATTTTTATTATCAAAATGGCGGTGCATATATGCTGTTATTTTATTATAATATAGTATTCTTTTTTTTAAATAGATTAACAAAATCAATTTTATTGAGTTATTTAAAAAAAAGAACAATTGCAGTTATATTGTCACTAGATCCTTGGCTCAAGGCATATTCTGCTAATTTTCTTGCGATATTACCTGAAGTATTTAATCTGACTCTAGTTGTTTCATTATAAGCATTTGCTAAAACGAAATTAACAGCATCTTGATTACTTAACACATCCCATAATCCATCACATGCAACTATCATAAATTTATCTTTATCGACTAGTTTGTATTTAAAAACTTCTGGTCTGTGTGATACATATGGTGTTGCACTTGTATCACCAAATGCTCTAGAAACGGATAGATCTTTGATTCTCCAATCATCCCCGTCGTAATAAATTTTTCCGCCTAATTTTTTAATTCTATAATCTTCTTCTGGCCATTTGGGTTTATGGTCTTTTGTCAATGGTATAGCAAAATTATCTCTACATAATACACATCTACAATCACCAACATTTAAAACATTTAAATACTCTTGTTTTTTTTTCAAATAATGTATTACTACTAAACATGTAGATCCAGTTACTTTTGCTATTTTTGGATCTTTTTTAATTATTGTTTTTTGAATTTTATCATATATTCTATATGCTCTTTCCCTTGTAATTGGATATTCACTTTGACTCATAATAGATTTTGGAATTGCGTTATGTAAAAATTTAGATATATCTTTTCCACCATGTCCGTCAAATACAGCAACTAAATTTATTGCACTCATATTTTTATTGGAGTTATCGCCATTTAAAATAACTCTATGTTTATCTTCATTTTGATCTCTAAATCCTTTCAAAGATACAGAATGTACATTCATATTTTCTTATATAATGATTCAATAAAAAAAGATAGGCTTTTAAAATGCTATTCAGTTTTTTCTAATCGCATTTTTATAAAATTTTTTCGAAGAGTTTTAGTTATAATTGCGATCGATGGTTTAACAATTTTTAATATTTCATTGTCCGTATGTGATGTTTTTGATATTTCTAAATTGAAATTCATACGTTTATTTTTTTGATTAATCACACTTCCAACTACTCTTTTCAATTCATTAATATTTATTTTTGTTTTTTTACTTAATTCAGTATATATATTTGAATTATCATATGTAAATGATAATTTGTCAAGATCTTTCAAATTTAACAAATCTTTATTCAGTTGTTGTTTATGTATGATAGGAAGATTTAGTAGTAACTGAGAGCTATCGCTTGATATTAGTTTATCAATCCAATATGACGTTATCTTGTCAATAGTAATTATTTCATTTATTTGATTTATTAAATATTTTCCAAACTGCAAAGACCACAAAAATGTAATATGGTTATCAGAGAAAAAATTACTTCCCAATTGTTTTTCTAAATTTATATTTTTTGATAATTTACTACTAATAAAACCATCATCTCTAAAATTTCTTTTTATTGATGCATCAAATATTGTTAAAATTTTTTCAAATAACAATCTAGAAATATATTTTCCTCTTGTTATGCATGCATATAGCCATATAAATGTTGTTACGTGATAAGATGGTACCATTTCTGTTAGTGATAACATTATCATATTTTTTAATAATACTTGGTTACCTATAATTTCGTCTTTTTTGTTAATATTATAAATAGTTCTAGCAGTTTTGATAGCTTGTTTATATTTTTGTTCTTTAACTGACAACTGGAATTGATATTCTAAAAGTTTGATATCTTTTGTATCAAATTCTACTTTTTTGTCTAATGGTTGGAAAATTATATTATTGTACAATTTAGGATCACAATAAAGTTTAATGCGCTTGTTTTTTTCATGTGTCATATCCCATTTAATATTTAATACACAAATAGAATCTTCTGGTAATTCTGGATTTGTTAACCACTGTGGTGAAAGTCTGTCCCATGTCATATAAAATACATTTGGGCTAATTATTTTCTCTACTTTTCTAGTTCCTTTTCGTTTTTTTTTACTATTCCAAAATGTTATATCGTCCATTTATTTTGTGATATTAACTATATTAACAAATAAATTAAAAATGAAAATCAACTTTTCCTGTTTCTAGTATGGCATCAATACCACTTGTAATGACACATTGTCCAACTAAATGAAGACCTGATTTTTTACCTTCATCTATACTAATGGCTAATCGATCTCCAATATCTCCGACAAGAGGTTGATATAGTATTTTAATCGTCATTGTCTTTTTCTTTTTTTCCAATATTTTAGCATTCAGATTTTTTGATTTTGCAGTTATAATAATAGAACAGTCTTTTTTAATTCGTTTCCTAAGTTCTTTACTTACAAATTCTGGACCAAGAATTCTATACGAAACTTCAATTTCTTCGTAAACATTTATTTTTCTTTTTCCAGTTTCTATCACAAAGTTACCTATCAATCGATTTTTAGCTGTTAGTGCAGAATCTAAATTTACTT
>Ga0066608_1001410_pt1 | contig 12396 bp, 8 predicted proteins | sample SaaInlV_DNA_135m_FD_60377 | JGI IMG/M metagenome (GOLD analysis project Ga0066608, IMG submission 60377) | Marine microbial communities from expanding oxygen minimum zones in the Saanich Inlet - SI075_LV_DNA_135m | ecosystem: Environmental > Aquatic > Marine > Unclassified | place: British... | reverse complement strand
CAATCGTGAACTATTTCTTTTACATTTTTATCCCACCATTTTCTCATTTTTGATCTCATTCTAATTTTATTTTTTAATCTTTTTTTAAATAAAAATCTTTCTGGTTTTATTGCTCTGTGGGTTCGTGTTCTCCGTACATTCCAGGGCAGAGTCACGGGGGTCATGGATGGGTCCCAGATGGTACGAAGCGCGAACGTGCAGATACTCGTGCAAAGTCTCTCACAAAGAAGATTCGATCCAAGTTTCTCACAAAGAAGATTCGAGCCAAGTCTCTCGTAAAGAAGACTCTTAGTCGTCGGAAGTAGATAGTGATTTATAGATTTTTTTATTGAATAAAAAATTGATATAATATGAATATTATATCGATTGTATATCGTAATAATTAAATAAAAATATGGGAATACATAATTTTTTTTCATGGATTAAAGAGAATTATTCGGATGCTATAATGTCTCCAAAAATAGAGACTGAGTATGATCATGGCTATTTTGATATTAACTATTTTCTTCATTATTCGATATATAAATGTCAAAATACAGATGCATTTCTATTAAGATTATCTTCGACTTTAAATTGGGTATTTAAAAAAATTACTTTTAACAAGTCTGTAACATTTGTGTTGGATGGAGCCCCACCATACGCAAAAGTAGTTGTTCAAAAAAAAAGGCGTCAGGGTATATCAGAAGAAGAAGTTAATCAACTTAATTTTCTACATTTAACACCAGGCACAGAATTAATGATAAAAATCACACATCACCTTAAAGGATATTTAAAAGAACAAAAAGTTAAACATCCAAATTTAAAATTTTATTTGTCTTCAGCATCGATTCCAGGAGAAGGTGATATAAAAATATGTTCAAAAGTATTAAAAAATAGATCAGGTACCCATCTTATTATATGTAAAGATGCCGATTTAATTTCTATGGCTACATCTTTAAACATACCAGATATTGATGTATATGTTCATCCTGAAATGATAGTTTCGATAGATAGATTAATGGATAATTTTAGTAAAGGTGTTCCAGAACATTTACATAAATATATACCATCAGATTTTTGTTTGTTATCTACGATGATGGGAAACGATTACTTGCCTAAATTACAATTTGTCAAATTTGAATCTTTATTTGATATTTATAAAAATTTTATTAAGAAAAAGAATACTCATTTGATCACAAATGGAAGTATACGTGAAGATATTTTAATGCAATTTATGTTTGAGGTGTTTAATAGTTTAAACACTAGGTTTAGAAAAGTGAATTTTAACGAATTGTGTAATAGTAATATTGTTACTGATTATTTAAAAGGGTTAACTTGGACACTAAAAATGTATATGACTGGTAATTGTCCAATGATAGATTATATATATAAACATAAATCTGCTCCAAATCCTGGCGATATTGCATATTATTTAATGTTAAATCCGAAGACTGATATACAATGCCCCATTTCCGATATTAAACCATTAAATATTGATATGTATAACGTATTAGTTTTTCCTAAAAAAGCTAAAAAGTTAATACCAGAAAGATTTAGAAAATTGATTGATAATAAATTGGCTTTTTTATACGAAGAAGAAACTTGTAAAACATGTAAACAAATTAAAGATGATTACGGTAAATTTTATAAGCAAATGAAAAAATACGATAATAAAAGTGATGAAGTTAAACAAATACGCAAACAAATAGGAGAAGTAAGTAAAAGAAATATGTTACATAAAAAAGAACACAGCGAAACTATATCAATCGAAAAAGTTCTTTCTACATTATCAACCACTTAATTTATTTATACATATAAATCGTTTATATTTTCAATATAAATAGCATGACAAATAACAACCACAATTAATATTATTAGTTCCAATTATATCAGTTATTATGATAGATATAAATGATAATGAAATTATAGAAAAAGAAACAAAAATTAAGTTAAGGACAAGAACAAGAACGGAGTCTTTTAACTCTGAAATTTATTGTTATAATTTAAACGGCCAAGATGGATATTTGCATTTTTCAATACATATGGATAAATTTGGTCTTAATATAGTAATAAATGATTTTAAATATGATATGTTGCACGAAGATACGATTAATCTTCGTAATATACAATTTGAAGCAAATTACAAATACTGTAAATTTTTAGAATATACCAAAAAAGGTAAATATTCAACTGGTGATTACAGAAGATTGGGCATTAAGATTATAAATAATGAATGGGACAATATAGTATTGGAAAACAAGTATATTCATATATATCTAGGAAAGTGGTTACTGGATAATAGTATACTGGATATATTCAAGGATATACAAATCGATAATAAAAAAATTGAAATTTGAATGCATTGCATTAGCTATATACAAAATAGCAATTGAACTCTCTGAATATAGAGAAATAACAGAAAATAACAAAATGTCTTCTGTAATGTATGCAACTCGAACGGCTGGAACAGCCGCCGATGTTGGGCGTGTACAATACGCTATCGCCGAAAGTGTACCAGCGCCAATGCAAACTCGTGCCCGTTATGTAGCCCCACATTCTCGTTTTACTACATCGCGGTCTCGCGTTGTAGTGAGGGAACGCGATGTACCAGCTCGTTTCGATTTTCTTCGAGATCCTGCTCATGATCATGGTGATGTAAAGCCACTATGCGCATTCAACATTTTCGGAAAGTGTAAGTTCAGCGGTCGTGGCGAACTGTGCAAGTACGAACACAAACTTCCGTGCATGTTTCACATGGATATGCTAATGGGTCGAGGACGTGGTTGCCGATTTGGCGAGCGTTGTCGAAAGGTCCACATGACGATTGAACAGTACGAGAAGCTTCGCGAAAAGACTGTGAAGCCAGATCCTGCTTCCCTTCGTTGCAAGTTTGCTGATACCGGTGCTTGCAAGAATCCAGACTGTCGATTTGATCACTCTGTTCCTGTTGACTATGAATGTCGCACATGTCATTCAGTCGGCAAGCATTGGAGGTACAGTTGTCCCGATGGATGGCGTACTGACCCTAAGAGTGGCTTTTGCGCAGAATTTGTTGAGAAGGGTGACCGATGTGGTCATTGCTATAGCGACTGTCCTCATATGCATCGGTCTGTACCGGAGAATCTTGAGGTTCGTCGCGAGGACAAGTGTCTTGTTCCAGTTTAAACGTTGTTCTAAGATTGAATAATATTTATTTATTATTTGTTTATTTTTTCAATAATCAAATAATTTAAATTAATAAATAAATATGATCTTATTGACCCAATAGATGCATTTTAAGTAAATGAGATTTTTCTGGTGACAACGTTGCTGGTCGATATATGTCTCCATATTTCCATAAGAATATTAATTGCACAGGTTCTGCCCCAGGATGTACCAAGAAGTTCAATTCTTTTGTGATAGGATCTATAACTACAACTATTGCTCGAAAATATAGAGAACAAAATAGAATGTCTGGATAACCACCATGTGTAATTGAATACGGTAATCCAAGATTATCTAGATTTAATGGAGCTTCGTCTTCACAAACTGACATGATTTTCTGATAAAATTCAAATAGATCACGTTGTTCTATTTTGTCTGATACTTTTCTGTAAATATCAAAGTAATCTTTTAGAATATCATATGAAATAACATCCTTGAGTTCATGTGCACATTTTATTCGTAATTCAGTCGGTGTTAACGATGCAACGTCTAATGATTTAATGATACTTTCAAATAAGGAATCAGTTTTTGAAGTTGTTCTCCCTATTTCAAATGTGAATTTTTCTTCAAAAAAGTTTATTGTTATATCCCGTGCTTTACTGATTTTGGATGAAATAACAATCTTTGAAGGTACATAGCGAAGAGCTAATTTATCACCAATATCATGAATTATCAATTGTGTACCTGCTTTACATTCCACAGGGTCATTATAATTGATAATGAATTCCGATTCTGAAGAATGGAACGGAATAACCATATAATTTGTTGGTCTATATGACCATTCACAAAGCACACGACTCGATATATCCTTTTTGTCAAAATGTTTTGTGATATTACGGATTAAAGCATAATTTCTGTATTTTGATTCAAATATAGTTCCAACCAAAAAGACAGCATACGAAATCGCTATTAATACTCCTCCATATATACTGATTCTATCTGCAAACTCAGAAAATATTTGATCAAACCGTTCTGTAAACATTTTATCTGCTTCATTTGGCAAAAATTGTTTAGCCGATTTGGAAACAGATGGATCTTTAAGAAATTTACTCATCTTTTCGGTTTCTTTACTGTCATATTTTGGGAAAGGACAGTAGAATAAATTTATTCTGACATTATGTGTCATACTTGTAAATTCTCTCATATTTGTTTGTTCCCATCTATATTTGTCAGATGTTCGTTTTACAAAAAATGGGACATAATCTGGATCACGAAACTCTGAATTTGGAGAGATAATTGTTATTTTGACTGTGTTTCCAGGATTGTCATCCAAATAGTTTTCCAAAAAGTATGGAAATAGTTGTCGGTACTGTTTTGATTCTGGTTCATCTTCAGAAGAACAATGATTAAAATATTCTTCCATTGCTGCACCAATAGCCATAAAGTGAACTATTTTTGAAGTGGGTCTATCTGCTTCTAAATAGTCAGATAGTCGAATCGCTTCATGTTTGTATTCTTCTGTATCGATATATGTTTGTCCTAAACCGCACTTATATAAGTTGAAAGGATAATTTAAAGACATAATGATCTTTAATATGTGGATAGATAAAATAATGGCATATTTAACACGATTATGTTTCAATTTTATTGTTAATTAAAAATTGAAAGATTTTGACTTAAATACTACTATATATTAGAATATATTCAATAAAATGGAAGATTATGATAACCCCGACATATCTAAAATAGAAGTAAGCCCAGTTAAAGAACATGATAATAGTAAAACATCAAAGGGTTTAATTTCACAAGAAAAATTAACAGCGTCGCAATGGAAATCAATAGAACAAAATGCGTCACCTCGTGATAAATTGGTAATTGATGCTCTGTTATCATTAATTGTACAACAGGATAAAAAACGAAACACCGATAACAATCTTGGATATTGTGGTGATCAAATATATTTAGATATTATTCGTTCGGTTCTTTTAGATAGAGAAGTAGTAAATATATTACCAGAACCAGAAAAAGAAGATAAAAAATCTAAAAATAAAAAATCTAAAAAAATTAAACAGAAAAAACTCAAAAAAGCAGAATTGATAATAATGGAAAACAAAAAGAGAAAAATAAGTGAAAGTTTTCAGGAGATAGTAGATATCATTTTTAAAACTGGTAATCCATCTTATGGATTTGCATCAAATTATATTGAAATAAGATTAGCAACTATGTTGTTATATAGTAAATTATTTGAATCTAAAAAGAAAAAAACTAACCAAGAAAGATTTGATCTTATTCAGGGTATGCAAAAAATTTTACATATTGCAAAACAATATTCCAATATATCCGAAATAGTTAAAACAGATTTTTCAGATAGAATAGAATGTTTAAAGAAAATGTTTGGATTTACATACGAGATTTTGTTCGAAAAATTCCCTCAATCTGTATATTTTACAGAATATGATGATATTTTCCCTACACTAACAATTCAACCATATAGATCGCAAAAACTGTTAATGGAATATTTAACATCGAATTCCGATATTTTAGTATTTTATAAAGCTATGATTGGTACAGGTAAAACATCATCTATATTGCCAATATGTGCTTGGATAAATCAACAAAGAAAAACAAATAAAGTAAAAACACAAATAATCTTTTGTTGTAGTATTGAACCTGTCAGACATCAAGTTGGCAAATTAGCATATAATGCCGGATTCAAATTTGGTATTGGTACAACAACCGACCAAGGAAGACTAAATATTGTAAATCATTACTCTTGTCGAAAAAACGAAGACAGGTTATTAGTTATTGCTGATTTGAAATCAACGCATATGATGTTATCAGAAAGCCAAGATTATGTTTTATTTTTGGATGAACCTACTGTTTGTGCTGATCAAGAAGATCATGGTGTGACAAGAATTGTATCACAAATTTTGGTAAAAGCTCCTAAAGTTACTATATTGTCTTCAGCGACTTTACCGTCAGAAAAAGAATTTGAACATCTAGTAACTCATTTTAAGGACAAATACCCTGATGTTGTTACTAAAACTATTTTATCAAGAGAAACAAAAATTGGTTGCGATTTGATAGGAATGGATGGAAATCAAATTCTTCCATATGATAACTGTAAATCCGAAGAAATTTATAAAAATGTATTATCAACAATAGATTCAAACCCGTTTTTAGGTAGGTTATTATCTGCTCCGATATTGTTCTCGTTATGGAATATATTTAACAAAGTTGATGATATAGATTTACCTTCATTGCAAGAATATTTTTCGAATCCGAACAATTTAAATCAAAATGGTATTCGAGATATAATTCTAGTTTTACTTAACAAATTAATTGGTAATCCAGAACATATGAAATTACTAAAAAATACATTTGGTAGAAATGAACCAATCAATTTGAAAAAAATAGCAACAACTGATGCACATAAATGTTTTGGTGGTTGTTTAATAGCAGTAAATGAACCTGAAAAAGTTGCTGTTGAAATAGGCAAAGATATATTAGACGAAGTGGAATCAATACAAAAAATTATTGGAATATACAAAAAGAATCTCAGTCGATATGAAGCAGCTATTGAAAAAATGAAAAGTCGAATTAAAAATGATGATGATCGGTCAAAAGAAGAAGACACAATGTGTACACCTACACTTAATTTCCCGTCTTATTTACAAATAAATACATTCGATCATATCAAAAAATATATACCGGAACAACGAAAAACTATGCAATCAAAATCCCCTTTAATTCTTGAAAGTATTCCAACTGATCTAAATATACCAGATGAATTTATTACTTTGTTATATGCAGGTATAGGTGTATATAATCCAGATAATGAAGATTTCTTAAAATCAGGATATACAAATTTGGTTTTGGAGTTAGCTATAAGTGGTAGTTTAGCATTTGTTGTTTCTAATGATTCAATTTGTTATGGCGCAGATTTGCCATTTTGTCATGTAATAATAGGAAGTGACTTGGCAGAAAATCATTCAATATCAACAATATATCAACTTATGGGAAGAACTGGCAGAGTTGGTAAGTCGTGGAGAGCTCAGGTTCATTTAACATGTGAAAAATTGGAAAAAAGAATTAGAGATAATTTTGTAGTTGATGAAGATTCAGTTTCTATTGAAGCAATAAACCTTCAAAAAGAGTTGAGATCTTGTTTGTGGGAACATAATAAAATGAGTGTTGATTTGGAAAGATTTGCTGAGAAAGAAGCACTCGAAAGAGTCAAAATAACTAAACCGTCTTCACATGGATCATTTGAACCTTTGCAAAAAAGTTATCAATCATCAAAAAACAGAAGAGGGTTTGTGCAAAAATCTAGATCGTCAAACTCATTTCAACAAATGAAAAATAGTCAAGATAAAAAACGAGTTGATGTTTGGAGGAAATCAAAAGTACCAGATGTAAAAGATAAAAAAAATAGTAATACCAATTTCCCATCAAGACAAATTCATAACGATAAAAGTAGAGATATGGTTTATAAAGGAAGACCATCTGACTACAATAGAAGTCAAGATAGACCATATTATGATACTAGGAGACAAGACAGACCATATTATGATACTAGAAGACAAGACAGACCATCTTATGATACTAGGAGACAAGATAGACCATCTTATGATACTAGGAGACAAGATAGACCATCGTATGATACTAGGAGACAAGATATACCATCGTATGATACTAGGAGACAAGACAGATCCTCATATGGTAATAGAGAAACGGAAAATCCATTTGATAGATTACATAGAAATCCTAAACCAGAGAATGAACATAAAACTCCAGATAAATCATCGTATGTTCCTCCTCATTTGAGAAGAAAAGATTGATAATTTTATTTATTGCGAATACCATTTACACCAACGGAAATTTAAAATGGTCGATTTTTACACAATCAATATAAAAATATAAATTGTAACAAAGAATAATAATGAGGCTCAAAAATGAGCTTTATAAAAAAGAACAAAATGAAATACTTGATAAAATAATAGATATATTAAAGCTTGATAAGGATGGTTGTATTATTTTACATGAGATAGATCAAGATAAAAATAAGCAAAAAAAAATAATGGAACTCATCCCAGATATAAGAAAATATTTTAGTTTTACCCTTATATATGGGGCAACAAAGCCAGACAAAGCAAAACGACCTTATCTTTCTATAATAAAAAGTATAACAAAAACCAGATTCAAAATAATGAGTTGTGACCACAGATATAAAAAAGATGGTGAAATAATTAGAACTAAAAAATATGTTTTTATGAAAAAATAGTATAGAAATTCACGAATTGCGTTTATTTCCTGAAATTAAAATATAATTTTATTATATATAAAATTATATGGTAAAAGAAAAACCTCCTGATCAAATGAAATGTATAAAAGTACCTCTTAATTATGTACTAAAACATAAGGATATCAACAAAAACAAGATATCTGATGCTGTTATTAGAGCAAATAAAATAGTCATAAATACTCTCATGTTCATAAAGCTCTACATTTTAACTTGCATAAAAGAAAATAAAGATATTCCAAAAATAGATAAAGTTTTTGTAAATACTGCTATGAAAACAGTATGCAAAGAGCATTCTGTAGGAAGGCCAGCAAGCGATAGTGTTAAAGGATTAAAAGGAATTATGAAAACTTGTTATGATTCTGAATATTCTCCACTTTTAGTTTCTAAAGATTTCGACTACAAGCATCTCAATACTGTTCTTGATTATTTAACTGTAGACATTGTTACGATGTATGAGAATAACATTAAACAACATTTTGTAGAATATGTAGAAAGATTCGTAAATGTAAAATGGAAAAAGAAATATCTGATCAAAAAAATTCGAAATTCAAAAATGTCAAAAGATAAGAAAAAAGAAAGGATAAATAAATTATGTAGTCAGCTGAGAAAAATTAAAAATGATTTACTTGAAGTTTCCGAAAAATATAAATCTGACAAAAGTTACCATAAATGGATAACAAAAGAGAAAAAGAAGGTAATCCCCATTAAAGAAATAAATAAAAAAGGCATCTATTATGACCTTAAATGTGATCCCCAAGCTTACTTTTTGCCTATGATTTACATGACTCAGGAGATAGAAAAAGAAGGAGAAACTACAAAAAATGTATTTCCTTTACGGACTGAACTTATCCCTAAACATATTAGAATAGATACTACAACTCTAGTTCATTTATTATTAAGAAAAGAACAAGGTACAAAAAGTTCTTTTTTAACAAAAGGAAACCTTAAGCGCTTTGAAGATAAAATATGGGAATTTTTCTTTCGTATTGAAAGAAAATGTTTTCATAAAAAGAATTATACTTTTAATAAAATGATAGAAACAGATGGGATAAGTTGCAGTATTTTATTAGTAAGAAAAGATCTGGAAGGGCGAAAATTTAAGCCCAAGGTAAAAATTAATAAAGAAAAATATATAGACGAATTGGATGATTATTCTTCCTTGAAAGATAAAAAAATAGTAGCAATAGATCCAAATTTAAGCGATTTATTATATTGTGTAGATGGAGAAGGAAAAGACAGAAACTTTTTTAGATATACACAAAATCAAAGAAAGAAAGAAACTAAACAGAAAAAATATAGCAAAATACTTGAAGAATTGAAAACAAAAAAGATTTATGGAAAAACTATAATTGAATGGGAAACCTTACTATCAAAACTCAATAGAAAAAGTTTGGATCTTAAAGAATACAAGAAATATATTAAAGAAAAGGATAAAATGAACAAAAAGTTATTTCCTTTTTATGAGCAAGAGTTATTCAGAAAACTAAAACTTCATGGATATACAAATAGGTTAAAAAGTGAACAGAAAATGCTTTCTAGATTTTCTAAGATATTTGGGAAGCCTGTAAATACTATAATAGCAATAGGAGATTTCGATCAAAAGAAACATATGAAATACAAAGAACCTGTCAAAGGATTAGGATTCAGGAAATTATTAAGGAAAAATGGATATGGGGTTTATTTAGTGGATGAATTTAGAACAAGTTGCAGGTGCCATAATTGTACTAATATTTGTGAAAAATTTAGAGTAATAAATAATCCTCGACCTTGGAAAGATGATACTCTTCTCTGTCATGGGCTTCTCAAGTGTAAGACTTGCAATAAGCTATGGAACAGAGATGAGAATTCATCTATAAACATATATAAGTTAGCTAAAACAGCTATCGAACAAAAGAAAAGACCTATTTATTTGAGTAGGTCCGATTTCAATAAGAAATCTTTGTCTAAAATTTCAAAGAAATTTATAGATAAATTTGTCAGTGTTGGTTCAAACTCAAAGGGTTCTATATTAGACAAAGTTTGTATGTCGCCATCACACAACCAAAATTTACACGGCCAGAAACGGTCAAACCTCGGAAAGATAAAACGGTCAAATAAGGAATTAAAGGACCATTTTAAATTTCCGAGGGTGTAAATATACTACAATATTTCAAAAAAGTAAATCCAAATACCAGTACATCAATTGGTAAATTTATTAAATATATGAAAGAAAAACTACAAATAGTTAAAAATGAATTAGATCAAACCATAGTATCAAAAATATATGTTCAAATGAATGGATTAGTGGAAAAATGGTTAGACTATAAAGTTAGACAAGTTGCCTATCTCGAAAACACTAAAAAAATATTAGATAATAGTGTATATGGACATAAAAAGGCAAAGATTCAAATGGAACAATTAATTGCCCAATGGATGAATGGTAAGATGGATGGGTCTGTATTGGGTTTATATGGTCCACCTGGAACAGGTAAAACTACATTGGCTAGAGAAGGGTTAGCAAAATGTCTTGTTGATGACGATGGTAATCAACGACCATTTGAATTTTTAACTTTGGGCGGGTCTTCAAGTGGATCGATTCTCGAAGGACACAGTTTTACATATGTGGGTTCACAATGGGGTAGGTTAGTAGATATGTTAATGGATGCTAAGTGTATGAATCCTGTTGTTTATATTGACGAATTAGATAAAATTAGTAAAACTGAACATGGTAAAGAAATTGTCGGCATATTAACTCATTTAATTGATCCGTCACAAAATAAAGATTTTGCCGATAGATATTTTGCTGGAATACCATTAGATTTTTCTAAGGTTTTATTTATATTTTCGTACAATTATATTCAAAATGTAGATCCAGTGTTGAGAGATCGTATAACTGAAATTGAGATGGGTGCATTAAATCAAAACGAAAAAATAAAAATAGTCAAAGATTACATTTTACCTACAATATTAAAAGATATTGGATACCAAAAAGGTGATTATTTTATGGAAAATTCTACAATTAATAATTTAATTGAAACTTATACACAAGAAGCAGGTGTACGAAAATTAAAAGAAAAAATATTTGAAATGTTACGTGAACTTAATTTAAGAGAAGTACGAGGTTACAAAATGACATTTCCATATGAAATTACACAAGAAATTATGGATGAATTATTAACAGATAGCGCCAAAGCTAGATATAAGAAAAAAGCCGATAAACCACATATTGGAAAAGTAAATGGTTTATACGCCACCATGGCTGGAACTGGTGGCATAACTTTGGTTGAAGTACAAAAAATTCCGTCTAATGTTAAATTTGGTTTGGAGTTAACAGGAATGCAAGGAGATGTAATGCAGGAAAGTATGAAATGTGCTAAAACAGTAGCGTGGAATTTATTACCCAAAAAAATAAAGAAAGAAATGAAAGAAGAGTGGGACGAAATGGGTCCATTTAGTTTACATATTCATTGCCCTGATGGCGCAACATCAAAGGATGGTCCATCTGCTGGAGCAGCTATTACTTGTGGTATATTGTCGAGATTATGTGGATTACATATTCGAAATGATGTTGCACTTACAGGAGAAATTGTTTTAAGTGGTAATGTTAATCCAATAGGTGGTGTTGGTGCAAAAGTTGAAGGAGCCAAAAGAGCTGGTATTAAAAAAGTCTTATTACCAGAAGAAAACAGAGAGGATTATGAAAAATACGTTAAAAAATTAAAAGAAACATTTTCTGATTTAGAAAAAGTAGATGGTTCTATTAATGTGAATTTTATTAAAGAAATCGAAGTTAAATTTGTTTCCAGAATAGAAGATATATTAAAAGAAATATTCGTTGAGGATTTTTTTAGTTTAACGAATGAGATTGACATAGTTGAAAAATGAATTTAAAAAAATATTAATTATATTTTGATATTTTCGGACTTAGTGTGAAAGTACTAAAAAGGAAATATTAATTATATTTTGATATTTTCGGACTTAGTGTGAAA
>Ga0066608_1001392_pt1 | contig 12526 bp, 9 predicted proteins | sample SaaInlV_DNA_135m_FD_60377 | JGI IMG/M metagenome (GOLD analysis project Ga0066608, IMG submission 60377) | Marine microbial communities from expanding oxygen minimum zones in the Saanich Inlet - SI075_LV_DNA_135m | ecosystem: Environmental > Aquatic > Marine > Unclassified | place: British... | reverse complement strand
TCTTTATTATCAATATAGTACATGGATAATTTCGGAAATAAATTAATATATCATTTGCCAAAATCTAAAGGAGAAATAAATCCAAATAAAATCAAAATAAACTCTTCACCATACCTAGAATACCCAGAATTTCGTTTGGGGTTCCAACATTTTTTGCATCAATCAAAAGATAAAATGGAAATTTTAGAAAGTTTCAAAGGAAAAAAACCAGTATACAATGTAACAAACAAATTCGAAATACAAATAGATGAATACGATGATTCAATATATAGTAATGCACTAAAATATATTCCAATTCCCAAAAATATGTCACATATTGATTATTCGTTTTTCGCTCTTTGGGAAATATACAGTTTGTTTAATATTTTTACGAATAGTTCATCATCAATTGTTCATCTAAATGAAATAAGTGGTAATTTATACACATCAACAGCATTATATCGTATGAATAGTGGCAACAAAACAGATAAAACAGCAGTCTTTACTAATAATAAAAATTTACCAAGCCCAAGTGTTGGTTCCAGTAAAATAAAAATAATAAAAGATATGAATAGTACTAAAATACTCAATGAAATTGTTAAAATGAAAAATATTGATGTTATTGTTTCCGATTTAGAATTATCATTAGATAATTCAACTATGCAAGAAACCAAGTTATTTGGAATATTATTAAAACAAATATCTATTGCGTTTCAAATACAAAAAAAGGGAGGGTGTTTAATTTGTAGAATTGGTGAAACATTTACACAATCGACAATGAGTTTAATTCAACTATTAACAACTGCATATTCTGATACATATATCATAAAACCTTTAACTGTAAAACCATCATCATCTGAAAAATTTATTGTATGTAAAGGGTTTACTGAATTCAAAGGATTGGACAAAATAAGTTCTATGTTATTTAGTTTATCAAAAAATAATCTTTCCGATTGTTTAACTGGATTTCAATTGCAAAATGAACCAGGTAGTGATCTAATAAAAACTATGACCTTATTAAACTCAGAAATAAGTAATTCCACATTTATCGCTCTTAATAAAATTGTAGCATTTATCGAAAGTCAGAATTATCACGGTGATGTTTATCATAATTTGCGCGACGAACAAATTAAAGCAACTAAAACATGGATAAATTTATTTTTTCCAAAAAATAAAAAAGACCAACAAAAAATAAATGAAAAATTTTTAAAAGGAATTATTGACTTCAACTCGAAAAAAATAGTAGAAGTAGATGTTTGATTTCGTAAAGTTATTCTAATAATGTAAAAACATAATTAGATTAAATAATTAAATACCCAAACTTTTTTTCAATTCAACCACATTATTTTGTTGTTTTTGAGATAATTGAAATTTCAATCTGTCGTGAGTTTTAGTTAATTCTTCAAGTTCTTTGCTTTTGAACGGTTCATTTAAATTTTTATGTGCAAAATATTGCCTCATAATTAAGTTTCCAAATACTGGTGGAATTTTATTTCCTTGAATGGCGTCGATTATTCTAAACATTTTGAATAATTCACCAAGATTTTCTCCTTCAATAGCTTTTTCAAAAAAATGAGGATATTTTTCATAAAAATCTTCATATTTATCCATCATATGACCTCTGTATTGTGGTTTATTAGTTTGTTTGAGTGCTTTAATTTCATTTGTATCCATATATGTAATAATCTCTGTAAACTTATTAATTATAAATTGAAGATTAATAGATCCAAATTCTCCATGTGTTAGAGTTTCCATAGGTGTAACATTACCCACCAAATCTTTTAAATTCATAGATTCCATTTTTATTTATATATTATAAGTTATTTGTCTTTATGTGAACTCATAACAATACTTATAATTTCTTCATTGTCCTTGATTGATTGTGCATGTGAGTGTATCTTATATGAAGATGAGAGTTTGGTAGATATATTGCATGTTAAAAACTCTAATCTGCTGAAGTATTTGATTCTATTTATGATATTATGGTGACAATTAATTGTTGTTAATTTTTGACAATCAGGTATATTTTTTAGTCTGTTATTATTACAAGCCAAATCTGTTAATTTGGGATAATTTGGTAGGTTATTTATTTTATTATATTGACATTCTAAATATACCAAGTTCGGATATTTTCGCATTTTTTGAATATTATTAGATTGACACATAAGTTCTTCTAGTTTCGGTAATTCTGATATATTATTTATTTTATTATACGAACAATCCAAATATTTTAATGTCTTATATGAGTGTTTTATTTCGGATAATGAATTTTCTTTACAATCCAATCTAATTAATTTATCATAGTTACATACATTATCAATTCTATTGTTTTTACAATCCAAATTTTCAAGATTATCCATGTGTGGTATTTTTGTAAGTTTATTGTAGTTACATCTCAACCTTTTTAATAATATGCATTTTTGAATACTTGTCAATTTATTATTTGAACAGTCTAATTCTTCTAAATTATTTAGTGACGGTATATCTGTTAATAAATTATCGCTACAATCAAGAATAATCAGTTTTTCGAACTTATTCAAATTTGGAATTTTTGTTAATTTATTGTCATTACAAATTAACATTTCAACATCTTTCGGAATTATACTGACAGGAAGACTTTTTAAATGCATAGAAGATATATCTAAAATTTGATCATCCGCCTTATTATAAGCAATTATAACATCTTTTAATGTTTTGTTCATTCTATTTATATGTTATATATAAATAAAATATAACTTAACTCATATTATTCTAATTCTCTTATTTCACTTATTAATTGTGCTTTTGTTTTCATTTTTGGTTTTCCTGTTTTGGTAACACCTTTAGTTATCTCGATATCAAATTGTTGAGAAATTTCACGTAATTTCTTTAATGTCATACCATCATTCACATCTGGAATGGTTTTTTTATTTTTCTTTTTAATATCTCCCTCTTTTAAAAATATATCTTCTGTAGGTTTTATATATTCAACATATTCCGTTTCACCAATATCTAATTCATATTCAGGATCTTCATTTATTTCATTTCCATAATATTCATTAAAATAATTAGTATCACCGCTAAACATATTAAATGTTTTTTCGGTTGGTTTTCTGGTACAAGACAGTGCTTCAAAAGATTGTTTCAGAAGGAGACTAGATAAACATGTATTTGTAAATGAAACTACTTTTTCTTTATTTAGTATTACCGGCGAATATATATCATCTTCAAGTACAACAAATATTGTACATTTAAATGGATTGAATAGTTCTTCTTTATATACCGCATATATCTTATTTGTATCTTTATTCACTATAAAAATATTTATATTAAAATAATCTGAAAAAAATCTAATAACTTTCGTATCATTCCCGAAAGTCTTTAATTCATTTGTAATATCTTTTCTTCTCCACCCTAGTGATCTATATTTCATTTTTGTGAACAACTTTTCTTGTGTTAATGATGCGATCATTATATCTCTCATTTGATAAATATACAATATTTGATCATTTTTTTCAAGATTCAAATAATCTTCTTTTATGCAAAATAACACACTAGCGAAAAATGATATATTATGATTTTTATTTTGTTGAACAACTTCATTTATTTGAAAATCTTCTTTGCTAATACCCAAATTCGATAATATTTTTTTTGACACTTTAGGTTTTTCAGGTGAATCAATTATATCTTTTGGATTATTTTCATATTCAAATGGAACAATCTTTTTATCAATATATGAAATAATTTTATCCCAACTTAAATTATTATCCATTATTTCTTTACTTAAATAAGTGTATTATTGTTTAAGTTTATTTTTATCAATTTTATGTGGGTTTAGTGTGACTTCTATAAAATCTACCTCTAAAATATAGATGGTAAAAAAAATTAAAAAATATTCTTACAATGCCAAAATAAGGTTACGCGATAGAGTTGAATGTTTACCAAAAAAGAGTCAATTTATAAAAGTTTATAACATAATAACACCTAAATCATATACAGAAAATAATAATGGAATATTAATATATTTTCATAATTTATCAAACGAAACTTATCGTGATCTGGAAATATTTTTGGACGATGTAGATGATAATGATATTGAATCTACAGAAAGAAGATATTACAAACCATATGCAAAGGATGAATTCCCACAACAAGAAAAATTAAATCCAAAATTAAGATACAGCAATAGAGAAAAATCTTTAATGAGAAAACATAAATATGAATCTACTCAAGAAGACGAAAGGTCTGAATATGTTTGTTATACACATAAGAAAAAGAAGATTAAACAGACTTTGGCAAAATCATCAAAATAATTTATTTATCAAATAATTCATCAAAAATATAATTCAAATGACAATTACATTTAATAATACCTTCACATAGAATCATTTTAAATATATATTTACGTGTTCCTGTCATAGAGTACAATTGTTCGTTAGTAGTCGTATTAAATAACTGAAAATGATATTTATTTTTTTCAATTTTAGTTATCACGACATTCCCTCTAGGATCTAGTCGCAAAGGTATTTTCCTTCTTCCGTTTAAGCAATCTATCAGTTTAGTGGCATTATCGAAATCATCTAAATAAATATGAGCCGAATTCGAAGTTATATTTACATATCCGGGTTTTTGACCAACTTCATTGGAAATATATTTTAAAAAATATGCTAATGCGCATGCATTTAATATACTTGCTTTAAAAATATCATGAGAACGAAATACACAATACATATTTAGAGATTCAGTTACATTATCATATAATATTTGTAAATATGTCAAACAAGGAGGTTGAGATGTGTCTTTTTGTAAATTTAATGTTGTTGCGAACGCATGTCTCGAATGAATATTTTTTTTCAATACATCAATTATTTTCGGTATGTATGGTGCCAATCTTTCACCATACGTGTAAGATTGATTATTTTCATTATTTGGATCTAGTAATGATCTTTCATATTCATCAATATCACATTTTGTTACGTTTATCATTTTTCGAATTTCTTGTTCTTTAATAAGATTATACAATTCATCGAACCCCAAATTTGATGATGGAAAACTCCATTGAACAACTTGAAGTTCTCGCATTAATTTTGAATGATTTTTACCATACTTTATTATTAATTTCATGATTTCTACCCATGAATCTATTAAAGATATACCGTGAAAATTAAATCCAAAATATTCACTTGGTAAACTTTTTTTGTTCGGTTGTTTAGAAAATTGTAATAATTTTTCTATTTTTCGAATTTTTAATTTTTCTTTCGCTAATTTATCACAATTCGAAAGAAATTCATCAGTTAAATTAATTACTTTTCCACTTGTCGAATATATCTCTGTTTTATTAATGTAATATTTTGTACTATCATTACATACATGCACGAAAAGTATTGTTTCATTTAATTCGCATACTTCTTCTTTTGATAATTCTCCAGATAAACTATTAGATTCAGGGTCAGTAGATAGCATATTATTTGTAAATATATTTACGAACGCCGATATCCCTTTTTGACCTATACAAGTTAATCCTAATCTATTATTGTCTAATAACAGAACAATTTGTAATTGTTTATTTGCCAATAGATTATGAAGAATAATCGGAATACCGTTTATTGAATATAAAGATCCAATTATTGCAACTGAATATTTCGAATATCTTTCAGGTTTGTTCCATCCAGAACAAATAGCTATATTATTATATTTTGGATTTTTTTGTATAATAACACGCTGTTTGTATGCTCCATCAACAACTTTGATCATTTTATATTTTTGTAGTCATATATTGTTATATGACTTTTCATTTTTCATTTTTTTATTGGTAAAACCAACAGAAAAAAATATTATACTATGTATATAAATGAGCGACGACGCTAAGAAGTCTACGTTAGAGAAATTAATGAAAATAAATTACAGTTATCCGGAGCCATCGGATCCAAATATCCAAAGTAAAATATATCAAAAGAGAGAATTTTATTTTCATAAACTTCCGGATAGACCAGAAATGAATAATTACGAAGATATTAGAGAATACCGTAATAATATATGTGGTCGCGAATTCGCACTTCATGAACATCAATCGTTTTTAGCTAATTTTATTAATCCTGACACCCCATATAGAGGATTATTATTATTCCATGGTACTGGAAGTGGAAAAACATGTGCAGCCATATCAATTGCAGAAAAATTTAAACCAATTGTCCAAAAATATAATACCAAAATATATGTTTTAGTATCTGGTCCTTTAATTAAAGAATCATGGAAAAACGAATTGATAAAATGTACTGGAGAAACATATATGAAATATGTTGATAAATCATTATATTTACATAAAAAAGAAGAAGAAAAGGCAAAAAAAAATGCATTGAATTCGGCATTACAATATTACAGATTTATAAGTTACAGAGGTTTTTACAGAAGAGTCCTTGGTGAAAAAATTAAAGAAGAAAAAAAATCTACAGATGATAAAGTAAAAGTTGGTTACCGTAAAACTGAAACTGGAGAATTCGAAAGAGATATATCAGTTGACAGAATTTACAATCTTAATAATTCAATGATAATTATTGACGAAGCTCACAATTTAACCGGAAATATGTACGGCGATGCTTTGAATTTAATTATTAAAAAATCAACAAATTTGCGAGTTTTATTGTTAACAGCTACACCAATGAAAAATCTTGCGGATGATATTATAGAATTAATTAATTTTTTGAAACCTCCTGGTAAAAAATTACACAGAGACAAGATTTTTAATAGTTACAAAAATCATCAAATGGATTTCAAGGATGGTGGATTGGAAACATTTAAAAGACTAACATCTGGATATGTATCGTATTTACGAGGAGCCGACCCGCTAACATATGCAAAGAGAATAGAGAAGGGTACTAAACCACGTGGATTACTTTTTACAAAAATTGTGCCATGTAAAATGCTTCCGTTTCAATTGGCAAAATACGAAGAAGCAATAAAAGATAAAGACGATACACTTGATAGAAGATCAGAATCAGTTGCTAATTTTGTTTTTCCAGGGCTAAGTCCTGATCATAAAAAATTAGAAGGATTTTATAGTCGTGATGGTATTATGATGGTTAGGAGTCAACTTAAATCGCATCGAGATTTAATAAATAGAAAAATTGCTACTGATTTACTCAAAATTCCAGAAGGTGACAACGATTTAATTTATGAATCTGAAAACGGAAAAACTATATCTGGAAAAATTTTAAAAATAGAAAATCTAAAATACTTTTCAGTTAAATTTCACAAAACACTAACCAAATTAAAAAGATTATTTTGGGGTAGAAAGGGACCTCGTACAGCATTTATATATTCTAATTTAGTAAAAGTTGGAATCGAAATATTCCAAAAAATTCTTTTACAAAACGGTTATTTGGAATACCAAGAAAAATCAAATGATTATAGTATAAATAACGATACAATATGTTATTTTTGTGGAAAAACATACAAAGAACATCAGTTAAACGAATCATTTATTATAAAAAAAGCAGACGATTCGTCATCTGAGTATAAACCAAAAGAATCCGGAAAATGCCCAAAACATACATTTTATCCAGCAACATTCATTTCAGTAACAGGTAAAAAAACAGAAGACGCACAAGATGTTATACAAGAAGACAAACAAAATATATTAAATAGTGTATTTAATCATATTAAAAACAAAAATGGAAAATGGATTAAATTAGTTTTGGGTTCAAGAGTTATGAACGAAGGTATTAGTTTGGCTAATGTTGCAGAAGTTCATATTCTTGATGTATATTTCAATCTTGGTAAAGTGGATCAAGTTATCGGAAGAGCTATCAGACATTGCTCACATTATAAACTTATAGATGATAATTACAGATTTCCTCATGTGAATGTATATAAATATGCGGTTGTTATTGATAATGGTTTGTCTAGTGAGGAAGAACTTTATAAAAAATCTGAATCCAAATATTTATTAATTAAAAAGGTAGAGCGTGCGATGAAAGAAGTTGCGATAGATTGTCCGTTGAATGTGAATGGAAATATTTTTCCAGAAGAAGTAGAATTAAATAAAAATTGCGGTCCTGGTCCCGGTCAAGAACCATGTCCAGCCCTATGTGATTATACGAGATGTGACTATAAATGCGACGATAAATACTTAAATAAAGTTTTCTATGATGATAAAACATCTGATTACAAGGGAATACCAAAAGAAAAATTAGACGATTCAACTTTTACACATCAACTTGCGAGAAACGAAATAGAAGGTGTTAAAAAAAGAATCAAGGAATTATATCGTCTGAAATATGTATACACATTGGAACAAATAGTTGAATATGCTAAAAAAAATTATCCAGCTAAAAAAATAAATTTATTCAAAGAGTTTTTCGTATACAAGGCTTTGGACGAGTTAATACCAATTACAGAAAACGATTTTAATAACTTCAGAGATACAATTCTAGATAAATACGACAGATCCGGATTTTTAATTTATCGTAATAAATATTATATTTTCCAACCTTTTGATCAAAACGAAGATGTGCCAATGTACTACAGAAATACTTACGATAAAAATATATCAAATCAATTGTCTCTATATAACTATTTAACAAGTACTTTCGAATATAAAACTAGACATGGCAAGAAAAAGAAAGACACTAGTAAAGGATCTACAGCATTAAAAGAAGACTTTGACTTTTATGATTTCAAGGGAACACAAGAATATTATGATTCAAGAAAAGAATTTAATTATGTTGGTATAATTGATAAAGAAGTCAGTAGACGAAAAAGTAGAAATACAGATGATCTTAAAGATGTGTTCAAAATAAGAGAAAAGAGAGCTAAAATATTAGAAAAGAAACGCGGTACAGGTATTCCATCTGAAAGAGGTGCTGTATGCAAAACATCAAAAGACAAAGAATATTTAGAAAAAATAGCTAAATTTATTAAAATAAAACCAGAAAAGGGAAATACACGTAATGATTTATGTACTCAAATAAAAAATCGTTTGTTGCATTTAGAAAAATATTCTACATCAAAAGAAGGCAATAAAGTTACATATATTATTATTCCGAAAAATCACCCGGAATATCCGTTTCCGTATAATCTTGAAGATCGTGTTAAATTTATATTGAACAAACTCAAACAAAAATTAAAATTCAAATTGGATCATAAAACAAAACAAAAAAAGAAAAATAATTTGGCAACTTATCAAATAACAATACCTAATTCTAAAAAACTTGATGAATTTGACGATGTATTAAAGAAACTAGGAGGTGAATTAGTAGGAAAAGAATGGGTTATTTCGATAGAGTAATTAATTTAAAAATTGATTATATAAGTCGTTATATTTATTAATACTTATAAATATAATACCTAAAATAATATATATAACAAATGATATCTCCTTATAAAAATACTATCTTGAGAACTCATGTTTCGTTACCTCCACAAAAAATAACCAATGAATTGAGATATTTTATAAACGAAGAACTCAAAAAAAAGGTTGAGGGTAAATGTTGTGAATACGGATTCATATCCAAAATATATAATATAACAAATATACAACCACCATTTATTCCAGCAGAAAATCCATTTTGTTCTATCGATTGTGGCGTAGAGTATTCGTGTAGATTATGTTTACCAATCCAAAATACACAAATAATAGCTAAAGTTAATAAAATAAGTCAAGTATTAATAACTGCAGAGAATGGTCCAATCTCCATACTAATAACAATTGATCGTATTAACAAAAACATATTTTATGTTGATAACAATGGTTATTTGAGATACAAAGGAAAAGATAAATCATATTTATTAAATGAAAATGATTACATAAAAATTACAGTTGAATCTGTAGCATCAAATCACAAAGATGTAAAAATCAAAGTTATAGGGCAATTAGAAAATATGGCTTCTGATTCAGATATAAAATTTTATCATGATCAATTGAATTTTGATCCCGATAAAGCGAATTAGGGATTAATATTTTAGTTTATTTACAATTTAAAATATAAAAAGTTTTTATATTTTTTACACTTAAATATTATGTTGTATATTAAAGTATTGAGGCTCTAGTATGAGTAAATATTCAAAAAAAAATATATTTTGTACCAATTGTGGCAAATATGGTCACAACTATAAAATGTGTAGATTTCCAATAATAAGTTATGGTATTATAGTAACTAAGATCGAAGACCCATCGTTAACGGGTATACTAAATGATATAATGTCGTCGGAATCACCTATTTCAGTTGATACAATGTCGATACCATACAGAACATCTAAAGATATCGAATTGTTTTGTAGATTAAAAGATTCCATAAAATTTCTTTTAATACAAAGAAGAAATTCTTTAGGATATTTAGAATTTATGAGAGGACATTATAAATTATTAAATAAAGAGTATATCACTTATCTGTTTCAACAGATGACTCAGGACGAAATCGATAATATTAAAAAAAAAGATTTTAATAAATTATGGAAAGAATTAAAAGGTATTATGCCAAATCCAAAAGATCCTGAATATATTAAATCAAAAGAAAAATATACAGAATTAAAATATTCAAAGGATAAAAAATTTAATTTGGATATATTAGTAAACAATGTAAAACCGAATTGGAAAATACCGGAGTGGGGATTTCCGAAAGGAAGAAGGAACCATAAAGAAAATAATATTGATTGTGCACAACGGGAATTCATAGAAGAAACAGGATTTAATAAAAATGATTTTATTTTGCTTGATTCAATTAACAAAATAACAGAAGATTTAATTGGAACAAATAAAGTTCCATATCAACATGTGTACTATACTGGGTTGTCTATAAATCCACAAAAAATCCCTACAGTTGATGAAACTAATTTTCAACAGTCACACGAAATAGGAAATATCGGATGGTTTTCATATGATGAATCTTTAGACATGATAAGATCATATCATTACGATAGACGAAATATTATTACGCAAGTATATTTGTTTTTTTTGGAAAAGATTATTAATTACCACAGAAAATTAAAAGAAGAATTAGAATTAGAAAAAAGAAAAAAGAAATAATTGTAAATCAATTATTGTTATCATTTTTTGATTGTATAACCAAAAAATGATATATAAATTTTGTAATGCTCATATATAGATGGGCAATATCAAACATCTTTTTGAACTATTAAAAAACCATAAATGGGATCAGTTTGAAAACGAATTAAATAATAAGACGACATATGATCTAAATATAAAAAATGAAAACGGATCGTATCTAATCGATTATATAATAATGCTCAATAAACCAAAATTGATACCAATAATAATAAATAAAGGAGCAAGAATAGATGTTGTTGACAATGAAGGAAGATCGCTATTATATGCACCTATTAAATACGATTATGTTGAAATCGTTGAAACGTTATTACTTCATGATAACAAAAATATTGGAATATCTATTTTAGATTTACAAGATAATAATGGACGTATTGGGGTACATTACGCTATTATAAGTAAAAATATTAAAATAATGAAACTTTTATTAGAAAGTGGATCCAATATAGATATACAAGATTCTAAAGGTAATAGTAGCTTACATCTAAGTTTATACACAAGGGATATCGATATATGTAAAATTATTTTATCAAAAAATCCTAAAATTAATATGAGAACATTTACTGGAGAAACAGCATTACATATCGCGTGTACGTTACAGTTATACGAACAATCGAAAATGTTATTAGAAAATGGTATTGATATAAATATTTTAGAAAAAGATCACGAATATTCTGTATTACATTATTCAGTTACATTAAATGATACAAAATTAACAGGATTATTTTTAGATTATAATATAAATCCAAATGTACAAGATTATTTTGGTAATACAGTTTTGCACTATTGTGTTACAGATGATAGACTTGAAGAATTTGAATATATAATAAGTAAAACAAATTCAAGAAAAAAATCACATAATATATTAAATGTGAATTTATTTAATCTGGATGGTAAATTTCCTTTACATATTGCATTGGACACAAATAAAAGTAAAAAATATATTGATTTGTTAATCGAGAATACCAAAATAAATTTTCAAGATAATAATAATAATTCATGTCTCAATCTGTTACTAAAAAATGGAATATGGAAGGACTACATAAGCATACTAAAAAATAAAAAACTTAACATACTAGTTAACGACAGTGACAATAAACGTCCAATCGATTATTTGAATAAAAAAGATTATGATGATTTTATGAATATATTGACAAAAAGTTATTTTAATCGGTTAACTGTAAAAAAGAATAAAATTTGGAAACACGAATGGGAAAATATATGTAAAAAGGCAGACAAATGTACACAGTCAGACGTACAAAGTTTAAAAAAATATGGAAATAATAATGATTTTAATGGGAAAAGTCCGATTGATATATGCGAGAAAATAATTAAAAATAATCTGATTAATCAAATTAATGCGAATAAGGATCAATGTAATTTTTCGTATCCAGTCAAGGAATCGTATATTTGTATTAGGGTTCCAACATCTACTAAAACAGAATTTTGTACATTTACTGGTTCAATTTTAGATATTTTAACTGGATTAATATATATATTAAATAC
>Ga0066608_1001359_pt1 | contig 12789 bp, 14 predicted proteins | sample SaaInlV_DNA_135m_FD_60377 | JGI IMG/M metagenome (GOLD analysis project Ga0066608, IMG submission 60377) | Marine microbial communities from expanding oxygen minimum zones in the Saanich Inlet - SI075_LV_DNA_135m | ecosystem: Environmental > Aquatic > Marine > Unclassified | place: British... | reverse complement strand
TAAAACTGTTCAATCTCAACCAGCTTATTATATTTCAGAAGACAGAATGGGAGAACCTTATTTTCAAATACCTTTTGTTGATATAAGTGGGGAAAAAAATGTTTATATGACAAATTTGTTTAGAAAATTTTCAGAAACCCAAAGTGATATTATTAAAGTAATTTATCCAAGTGATGAAATAGAACCAATTCAAGAAAGATTACGTAAAGTGTATGATGAAAATGAACACGTTTGTTTTGTTTTAAATGTTAATCATCCAATTATACGATTACATCCAGAAAATTTATTCACTAACATATTTTGGGATGAAGTTATAGCTGGAATAGAGAGAGCATTAACTGTAGAAATATAAATATTACATATAATAACCACCTACGCATGTTCTACCTTTTGGATATCCGGGGAGGGGAGAAGTTCTTCCTCGTTCATTCCATCTATCTATTGTTTTATCGGTTTCCGTTTTTGTTTTACAAACTGGACATGTTTGATTAGTTTTGAGATATTCCAGCAGATCTTTAAGGCAACCTTTGTGACCCCATCGTTTCAATTCATATTGAAGAGATATCAGTGTTTGCTGTTCATCAGACACTCTTCCCATTATCGGCACAGGTACTCCCATAATGGTAGGTCCCAATTCATGATCATTTCTATTTTTATTCATTTTATCAGTCATATTTTATTTACATATACATTTATGTGAATAAATATCATATTAAAATCAAACTTTTTGATTGTATAATATATGAATGTTTATTAGATAAATAAATATTAATTCATTTCCCTTTTAATATTGAAAATACTTTATCATCCTTATTTTCGAATACTTTTAATTTTTTTAATCTTATCATGAAATCATCATATTTTTTTTGCAGATCTACTTTTTTAGAACCAGAAGATTGATAACATGTTCTTTTACCGTTTTCTCTTTTTTCGTACAAAAACATTTCTCCTTTAGCACCTCTCGGTTTAGCATACCTTACGTATTTTGGTAAAGATTTAAAATTCTCTGGTAAAAATTTAGTTGTTATATCAATAGTATCTTCTTTTGGAATTTTCAATATATCTTTTGGTTTTCTAATTACATTAAATGGATCTTTCACTTTAGCTTTTTTCAATATTTCAAAATACGATTTCCTTAATTTTTCATTATATTTTGTTAATAATCCGTTCATAGCCTTACTGAACCATTCAGGATTATCTTCTTTTGTCTGTAATAATATTTGTTTAGCCTGTAATAATTTTTGTTCTAATGTATATTTTTTAGATTTTGTTGTTTTTTTGCGGAATACTTTTTTTCCATTGTGTTTAATTTCAATCGAAAAATGTTCCCCATGGTTACCAGATTGTTTTACATAGTAAATATTTTCTGGTATATCATCAACATCGATCGGGCAATCGACAGGAAGTTTAGTATGTCTAATTTTTTTCTTTTGATTACAATTTTGTTCAGATTGAGTTTTTAGTTTAAGATTTTCTTTTCGATTATCAGTAGTAATCTGATTTAAATGATCTATTGTCATATCAGCACCTTTTCCAGGAAATGAATATCGTTTGTTTACAAAATTATGAAGATACATAGGTTTTTTTGTGTCACCGGCTTTTACAATATGATACATATATCCACCATTGACTACATAATACCATGAATAGTTAGATATATCGTCGTAATCCTCCAAATCTACCACAAATGGAACGTGTTTCGTTTTTTTACCAGTTTGAGTATATTTTACGATACATACGACATATGCTTTTTCTTTGTAAAGTATGTTATACGTATCAACAAAATTGTTCCCATTTTTTCTAAAATCTATTTTAACACCATTGACTGTTTTGACAAATTTACTTTTCTTTTTGTGAGTATTTGTTGTTTTTTTATCTTTTGTATTCATATTTAGTTTAACAATAGATTATATGTATCTATATTTAAACACAAAATCAATTTTATCTATTTTGGAATCATGTATTCATTTTGAAAACATGATACGGTCAAACGCATTGAAAAGTATACTAGTTAAGAAATTTAAGAAGAGTAGGCGAGGCCTCCCATGCCGGCCATGATTCTCAATACATTGTATGAGAATGCATAGACGAATAAGTTGCTGTCTGTGGACAATACACCGAGGTCGTATGTGCTTGTCTTCTTAGGGTCCTTGATGGTTAAGTGGAGTTGGGCTGTGTCGATTCTGCTCATGTTAGCTGATCCAGATGGTTGGTGTTCCTCTGGTTTGAGGGCGAATGAGTAGGACAATAATCCGTCACATGGGGTGTTGCTGTGGTGAGCCCATGCTTCGACGTAATTGAACCATCTGCCGAGTCTCTTGTCAAAGCGATCATGTCCGTTGAGTTGTAACAATACATCAGAGCATGAGTTACCGCTTCCGTCAATGTTGATACCATAGTTGTGGTGTTGTTTGACGACCACGTATTCGGTTGCAGCGACAGTTAAGTCATCCAATGGCATTGAGATGTCACGTACATTCAATTTGTGTTTGGTACCAGTTACGTGCATGTAACCATCTTCATCAATTACCAATGACACTCTTGTGATCTTGTCGAATGGGGTGTATGCGCTTGGTAATCCAGCGGTTACATCAGAGTCTGCGATGTGCAAGTATTTGCCGTCGGTGAGACCATCACTGACTGAGAAACAGACTGTTGCGTTGTTAGCGTCAATTGTGCCAACTTCACCAGCTGTTAATTGTTGGCTGATATATCCGTCCTTGGTTTCAGTATCGTTGATAACTGCGTGGTATTTGAAGATCGATTTAGATGCTTTGCACAAGGCAGTTGTCCAGTCATCGGTGTTGGAGTAGGCCCAGAATTTCTTACCGTAGGTGTAGTTGTAATCCTTGAGCATCCAGATAAGCTCTTTGGTTGGGTGGTTGAAGTTAAGCTTGTATTTGTGGGCACCAGCGTTAACTGTTTCCTCTCCTGTGAATTGGACTTGTTCGATTAAGTATTCGTGTCCAACTTGAGCGAAACGGCGACGTTCTTCGGAATCTAAGTAGATGTATTCTACCAATAAGGTAGCGTCTTTCAATCCACCAACAGTTGTGGCGGTTTCATTACGGATGTACAAGTCTTCTTTCTTTCTGAATTCGAAGTGTACGCGAACTTCGTGGTATTGGAGAGCGATCAACGGCAAGGCCAAGCCAGTGTTGCGGTTAAACCAAAATTGGAGTGGCACGTAGGTTGTGAACTCTGGTTTGGTTTCTCTGCACAATTTGGTCATTTCGGGAACATCACCGATCATCTCTGCGTATCCTCTATCGTGAGAACAGTCACGGCAGAGTTCGTACCAGATGTTCAACCAGTCTCCGTATTGTTTATCAATACGAGCACCACCGATTTCGATTTCTGTGCTCTTAATGAGAGAGTGGCCCAATCTGCGGACCCAGGCGAATTTGCCACCTGGTGTAACTTCGGGGAAGACTGCTTTCAACCACATTCTTGTGGCCAAATCACCATTACGGATAATTGGGCATGAGACCTTGCGTTCGAAATCAGCTGCTCCGCTGAAAGAGTGCTCGATTACTTCAGTTGCGAAGTTGGTATGTCTGCGGTAGACAACCTTGAAGAAAGTGATTTGTGGGTTTCCAGTGAGATAGACATCTTGTGCGCCGTAGGCGACTAATTGCATTAAAGCTCCTGACATTATATATTATATACATTTGGAAAAGAAAATATTTTTTGAATATCGTAAAAAAAAATATCGAAAATCTTATAGTTTTTTCTTCAAAACCATAAAATTTATTATATTATGTTTGATTATCAGGATCAAATCAAACAAATTTATAAAAATTATAACTATATCACTTTTTTAAAGAATATTGATATATTCTTTTATAACATTTCTATACTTTTATTATTAAATCAGATAATGCATTAACTATTATATATATGTTCAGTTAATGCAATTAATTGTACAATTATTGATATCATGATATTCTTTTTTTATAATAATCAATTTATTAATTCATACATCTTTGTTTGATTGTACTCGTTAGTTCCAACGCAGAACGAATTAATTGTTCCAATTTTTCATCTTTTGGAAGAATTTCTTCTAATTTTTTATCTGTGTCTAAATCCTCCGAAAACTGTAATATTTTTGTTAATTCGTATTTATTGGATTCTAATTGTTTTATATTCCAACCGTCCTGTGAAGCATTGTATAATGTAATGTATTTTATCAAAAATAGCAATAATTCCTTTGAAGGATCCATATTATTATATATTATTTGAAAATATTTTTAAATGCCTCGTTTTAACTTCTAATGGAGGTCCGCGTCCAAAAAAAACAGATTAGATTTTCTCAAATAATAAAATAGTTCACCCATTTTACAAAAATATTATGTTTAATCAATACTTAAAGCATTTCCGAGTATGAAGGTTATATACTGATGCAAAAATTCAAATCTCATCTCAATGTTAGTACGTTGGATGTTACACACAGAGAATATGCAAAACATTTTTTGAAATTACGAATGAGCTTACCAAACAAAAAAAAGAAGTTAAATAAAATGCAAAAAATGTTAATAACAGTTCAAAGTAAAGATATTGAATTTTATACAAAGGATGACATAAGAAATAAATCACAAATAAAATCACAAATAGATTCATTAGAAGAAGAAATAAGAGATATTGAATCTAATTCGTTAGAAATGGAATATTATAACAAAATAGGTGATATAGTTGTGGAATATTATAATCACATGGAAGAAGATATGAATGAGGTTAGAAAAGAGTTATCTGAAACTGAAGATGTTAATACTATGACTGAAACTAAAATGACACCTCTAGAAAAACTTCAGAAAATGACAGATAATAAAAGGAAAAAAAAGTCAAAACCGACTAAAAAAAGAAGTAAAAAAATTGTTCAACATAGTTCTAATATATTAACTTTTTTTAAAAAAACTACAACAGAATCAAATACAAGTGAAAATTCTGAAAATTCAGAAGAAGTTCTGGTAACTAGACAAGTTCAACAAGCAATTCTTTATGATTCATATCTAAATGTTCTCGATTTTGATGAAGTTTCAACAGGGAAATATAATCCAATAAAAGAGTGTATTAACTGTAAAGTGGAAAAAATACTTCGACGATCCGAAGGAAGTTATGTTTGTCCAAAATGCGGAGAAGTTGAACATGTTATCATAGAAAGCGAAAGACCAAACTACAAGGATCAAGTTCCAGATAAACCTGGCTATCCATACAAGAGAATAAATGTATTGTTCTCAACAGCAAACCACTATTTGATTATATTTGTAATTGAATGGAAAAATGGTGTATTTTGCTAGTCAAATAAATTAATCAATAATCGGAAGATTTATTTTGGCAACATTTCCAAATTGCGGGAAACCCATCAAAAATTCAAGTTACTACATTATATTGGAAACTTTATAATGGACCACGGTTAATTGCCGTACCCAAAAGTAAAAATACTTGAAACAAGGTGACAATCCGCAACCAAGCCTCTAAGTTCCAATTATCAAGGAATACGAGGAAGGCTCAGAGACTAGATGGTGATGGGTCAGAAGAGATTGATAATCTCTAATGATGGCTTAAGGTATAGTCCGATCCAGGGGGGGACCCCTGTCTTTAGTTGAAGATTCCGTTTTCTGAAAATTAAAGATTTTTATATTTTATAAAAAGTACACACTGAAACCATTTCCAAGAATGGCTTAGCCAATTCCAAGCAAAAGAATCAACAGAAATTCCCAAAGATGTTTATAATTCTATCCTTGAGGAGTTACATAAAAACAGAATTTATGATCTGTCGAAATTAACTCTAAAAAAAATGAAATCAATACTCAAAAAATTAGGTTACAATAAATATTACGAACACAAAGCTCATATTATTAGTAAATTAAGTGGTATACCTCCTCCCACTATAAGTAGAGATACCGAAAACAAATTGAGAAAAATGTTTAAACAAATTCAAATACCATTCGAAAATAATAGACCCAAAAACCGTACAAATTTTTTAAGTTATTCATATGTTTTACACAAATTCTGTCAACTTTTAGAATTAGATGATTTTATCAAATGTTTTCCTTTATTAAAAAGCCGTGATAAGTTACGACAACAAGATGATATTTGGAAAAGAATCTGTAAAGACATCACTTGGGAATTCATACCAAGTATTTAATTTGATTTGCCATTTAATTGCATAAAAAAATTATTAATAAAAATTGATTTTATTAATAACATTAATAACATTCAAAGTATGCCAATAAGAATAAAGTGTAAAAAATGCAACATAAATATACTCGAATGAGTAGAATAAAACAAAAATTAATAGATAAAACTAATAAAGATTTGAAATTGCACAAATGTCGTAATGAGTTAAATTCAATTATTCAAAAAATTAAAGGAAAAAAACCAAATTTAATACCACAAGATAAACTGGATAAAATAATGAAAATGTGTGAAAAATCTATATTTTCGTTCAAAAAAAATATTAAAGTTAGAACAAATTTTTTAAACTACAACTATGTTATCTATAAAATATGCCAAATTGTAAAATACAAAACAGAAAACTATGGGATTGCTTTATTTTCTAAAGTAAAAAATGATTCGGAAGATAAAATTTGGAAAATAATATGTAATGACACAGGATGGGAATATATTCCCACATTTATTAAAAACGGAGTTTACGTATATGATTTATCAAATAAAGATCATATTAAAAATAATGGTCACAATGATACGAAAAATACAATTTGTAAATCATCTAATGTTATTAATGATAAAAAATTAATTATTGCTATTTAGATTTCAAACTGAAAACGCAACAAATTAAAAAAAATTAGTTAATGCGTATAAATTGTATAATATTAAATCTACTTAAGTAAATAAGTGCAATAAATATTATGTTGGAAAAAAAGAGTAAAACTATTGATTATTTAATTGATGATCCTTCGATACCTAATCAAAAATTTGTTTGTTTATCCTTTTTATCACCGGAAGGTATTAAAAACTGTTCAATCCGTGGAATCAAAGTACGTGGTGTTTTCGATACAGAAGAAGAAGCAAATGCGTGGGCAAAACATTTAATAGAAATAGATGACACATTCCATATTTTTGTAGGCGCAGTTGGTAAATGGATGGCCTGGGATCCTGATCCGAATTCAGTCCAAGATCAGGTGTACAAAGATCAGCAATTGAATCAAATGGCGAAAGCATACAAAGAAAATTTAACTAAAGCGAAAGTAATGCATGAGACAAGAAAGAAAGATATGTTAGAAAAGGCTATGAAAGAAGAAAAGGAAAGACAAATGGATGATAAACATAAGGCAACTGTAGACAGATTACAAAAGAAATTGGATAAGAAAAGGCTTGATAAAAAAATGGAGGAGCATCTCCAAAGTGTAGACAAGACAAATGATTTGCCCCAAGACGTAAAAAATATGTTTGACGAAGAACCATTTATACCACCACTCAAAAAAAAGAAGAGAAGGCGAAAAAACAAAAAGAAGAAATCAATTGAAGAAAGAGATGTAGAAATAACAAAAAATAAAGAAAAACTTGATAGTATGGTTAAAAAGATGAAAAATAAAGAAAAGCAAGCTGATAAAATCAGAGATTTGGGTAAAAAGATTCAAACAATAAAAGAATCCACAAAAGATAAACCTGATGACGGAAGTGTAAAAAACAGTATTGATAAATTAGAATCAATTTACAATAGTTTTAAACTTAACATTTAAATATTATTAATATTCCAATTCGATTTTTAAAAATATTAAAATTCGAATTTCCTTGATTATTTATTTTTCACCTAATCTATTAACTTTAATTGATCCGACAATTTTTTTCCTTTTATTGAAAAAATCGTTGGCATCGAGTTGTCCTTCTTTTTTCTTCCAAGCTTTATCGTAATTATTAGTATGAAAATCATTAAATTGTCTATTTCCAATAGCAGATATTTCTATGTCGGTAGCCTTATACCAAAAAACTTTTTTAGATATATCTTGTGAATTATTAGATCTATTTATTATAACCAAGCAATGATGATCAAGTGTAGCTTGAGTAAAAACAGCTTTAAATGCATTAAAATATGGAAACATACCAGCATAATGATCATAAATTTTTTTTTGTCTGCTTACGAAATCGTCAGCTAATAAAAAAATATAATCGATATTTCCTCTATATTCTGGTGTAATACCAAGAGGTGCTTGCATAGTTATTATATATGTTATGAAATAATGTCTTCCATTAAAAAATAATTCTGCTATCGGTTTGTCTTTTAACCAATCCAACTTACTTCCAAGACAATCGTCCATAACCAAAAAAATTCTTGGATCAAACTTTTTACCTTTTGGTTTTAATTCTTCCAATTTGTCAGAAAGAAATTTTTGTCTGTAAAATACTTTTTCTAAAAGTTCAGTTGAGTATTCATAATGAATAAATAAATCAGGAAAAAACTGACAATAAAAAGGATTAACTCTTTCTGTTTTTGATATTATTATTCCACCAGGGATTTTATGTACATCACTTAAATGACGCAATAAATCCCTGCACACCCACGATTTACCTGAACCACGTTTGGCGATTACAGCAATTGATGGATTCGGAAGTAGCCATTTCATTTTAAATTCTCTTAATGAGAATGTTTTTCCGTCGAATATTATATTCTTCTTGGCAGGCATCTATAATATAGAACTATTTTTTATGGAATAAATGGACACATAATATCAGTCAATCTATATAATAAACACATGTGTATTATATATGTATATCTCGTTTTGTATATTAAAACAAGATATGTTCAATTTATTTAAAATGATGGGAAATTAAGTAAAAATCCGGGAGAGTCAGAAAATTCTAAATCATTCATTATTGGCAATTTAATTTGTTCTAATTTATATTTAGAATCTTTGAATGCTACAGACGAAATAATCATGACAATAACGCCAGCTATAATTGGTTTATAAACTGAGATCTTTTTTGCTTTTTTCTCTTCGGGCAAATTTTTGTTTTCCCACATAAGATACAAATATGTAAGTGTTGCGCCTAATAACGCTAAAATGATTGGATTCTTAAAACAGTGCATTATTTTTATATGTTATTGATAGAGAAAATATTCTAATAAAAAAAATCTTATCACGATATTATTTATTATTTATTATTTATTATTAAAAATTACTACTGGAAAAATTTACCAAAATAAGCACTTTTTTCTGTTTCTGTTTTTAGTACAGGTGCTACACCAGGTTCAAATGTACCAATTCCATCCAACACATCTGTCTTATTGTCTTCTTGACTACTCTCAGATGTTGTTATGAAATCTAATGGATTTTTATTTTCTATACTTGATTTAGATTTTGATGACTTAATCGAATGTTCACTATGCGCTGAAGATTTATTCTTTCGTGATTCTGTGTTAGGAGGTGAATTTGAATAATGTTCTATTATAAGACTTTTATCACCTCCGCCATCTTGATTTTCTTCCACGTTTTCATCATTCTCATCATCTTCTTCCTCCTCTTCTTCGTCATCTTCATCTTCCTCATCATCACCTAATTCACTGATTAACGATTTTATAATTGGTAAATCTTCTTTTTCGTCTGACATGGATATTTTATTAACATCATCTTCCATTCCAAAATTTTCATTCATTCCACCATGTGAAATTCCACCACGTGAAATTACGTTATGTGAAATTCCTCCAACAGCGTCAAATTTATCCTTTTCTACATCTAAATCTCTTTTTACTAACGCTTCGACAGCCATATAATTTGGTTGAGGAACGGTGTTTCGAACTTCAACTGACGATTCAGGTATATCTACTCCAGATAAATATTCTTGTAATATTATTTTCATTGGAAGAAGTTGTCTAATTGTTTCAATAATCGAATTTTGAATTTTTTCAAAAATAACCATTTGATTTCTTCTTATTTCAATATTTGGATATTTTTGGTAGAACAAATATGGATTTAAATAAAAGTATCTTGCACATTCAATATAACTTTTATGTATTAATGTTTGTGTATCAATTCTCTTATAATGCTCTTGCATTTTCATCGGAAAATATCGTCCACCAGTTAAAAGAGTAATATTACTTTTTATAATGGCTCTGATTAAATCGTCAAACCATTCAGAACACCCACTACTTTCTTTTATTCGTTGTGTCTCTGTTGAGATTTTTTCTTTATTCCAATCAGGTATATGGCTCAATTTAACCTGGAAAATAGCTAATACACCTGGATTGTCAATAGACGAATCATATTTCGCTTTTCCTTCTATTTCCGTAGCCTTCTTTTGTGAATATTCGTACAAAGAAGATAACCCTTCATAAATAAGGGGTGTTATACTATTCGTTAAAAATGTCGTATATTCTTTTTGTATTTCTACTAAACCTTGTGACATGTTTTTCTATATTCTATCAAAGAGAAAAATATGTATAAAAATCAACGCATACAAAGTTTAATTTTTGAACTATGCGTTTCCACCACGATTTGCCATAAATGTCCATTGATCTGGACTCATACATATGCATCCACTTGATTTTGAACCACATTGAAAATTTGCTTCTTTTGGAGTATACATCTTTCTCATATTAGGTGGTAAATATTGTACCGTACAACATTCTGGTCCAGAATTATTTAAACTGAAAAACGCCATATCTTCTGGCAACAATGAATCAATTTCATGAACATCTTGTTTTAATATTGACGGTTTATCGATAGTTTTTTCTGTTTTAAAATTTTCTATAATTTCTTCTGATTGTGTTTGATCTGTTTCTAAATCTTTTTCTGGTTCAATAAATTTAAAAAGTGCAATTAATGAAATAAGCGCAATAATAAGAATTATTACACATTTTCTATCGGGAAGTGTTAATTTTACCATTTATAATATTAAATCATATTTTTTATGAACAACTTATATTTTTTCTGGTTCCACTATTTGAACTGGTAAATAAATTGAATCTAATACCCATTTACCACTATAATCTTTTTTTCTTGGATAATAATCAATATATAACAAATATTTTTCCAATATCTTATTGACTTTATCAATATGGGATTTGTCCTGTGATATTTTGGAATAAAAAATATTCGTATTAAATTTATATCCATATTTTTTTATAGCCTCTCTTTGTACTAAATTCATTCGTTTTTTAATATCTTCAAATAGATCATCTTCTGATATATTAATCTTTTTTGAATCCATATTTTTTTTTCTTATAATATATAATCCTTCTGGTGCCACAACTATTGATCCCTGCGTCATGCCTTTATTATAATGTTCAAGAAAATGAAATATATCTCCAATACTTGGTAATTCATAAATTATACCAAATTCTGCTCTACCACCTGGTTTAGGCGTTGCTGGATGAGTATGAAAAATATATTCAAAATCATATGCTTCAATAAAATTCTTTGGAAAAAATATATCATCATCGTGTACATCTGTTCTTGTTGTATTACCGGAAACAAGTATTTTTTCTAAACCCGAATTGTTAAAATCTAACAAACCTGCATGTTCAGAATATTTAAATAGTTTGTTATTTGATAAATCAGTATAACGTTTCTCATAACTTCCATGTTTCATTAGTGCATCTAAAATATTTAATTGATTACGTGTAAGTTTGATATATTTGATATTCTTTTTTTGATAAAAAGCAACACGAAATGTTGTTAATGGTTTTTTGTTGTCAACTGATTTTATTGGTGTATATGATCTTGATATAAATTCTCTAAAAATATAAGGTGGGTAGATATTATGCTTTTTCACGTAATGCTTATAATAAGAATCCCAAATGTAAGAACCAAATCTAAAAACTCCTGTGGATATATTTTTTGCATCACATAATAAACAATCGCCATACTTAAATTTCGGATATGGTATTTTTTTACCTTTTTTTATTAAATGTGCTTCTACTTGAACTAATTTATATAAAAATTTTTGTTGATCTTTCCAAGGCTTACCGTCAGAAGGATATGGATACACAACTCCTTTTGAATCAACATCATTTTTATTTATTTCCTTACTCGATCTCCAAAAACCAATATATTTCATATGTCGATCTTGTTCAACGATCGTATTCATTTATGTTATTATTAACGATATTTTTTATCATTAATAAATTATTTTTCTTGTGAAAATAAAATTATTTTTCTAATATAATTTCTGTGATAGCTATATATTCTACTATTCTATATTCGGAATTATTAGATTGTTGTTTTGATATTAAATCAATACCGTGTCTTATAGGAAAATACCATAATGATTTATTTACACGCATATATAATCCAACTAATAATTGAATGATATCTGGTCTGGCACAAAAATAACCTTGTGTTGATAAATAATATAATGAATCAATTTCTTTCGAATCATATTTTTTATACGAATTTTTATGTTTTTTTCCAAAATCGACAACATTATTTGACATTTTTGTAATTTGTTTATTTTGATATGGTAATGCCCAAGACCAATACCATATTTTTGTATGATAATGATGAACACCTATAACTTCGTATTTGGCTTTTAATAACAATTTTTCATTTTTATCGTATATTTCTACTATCGATTTGTCTTCTTTAAAAACAAATTTTTTGTCAGTATCTATATCAATTTTATTCTTGATATCTTTTTTTAAAGTATTGTAGTATAAATTTATTTCCTCTATTAAGGACTTCATATTATTGAATATCAGAAAAATATTTGAAGTTTTTTCCCCCTATATTTAATAATTCACATAAAAGAGTATACTTTATTGATTATATACATCAGATGAGTTATAATAATCCGTTTGCGACATTAGATGATAGTAGTTCCGAAGAT
>Ga0066608_1001343_pt1 | contig 12926 bp, 12 predicted proteins | sample SaaInlV_DNA_135m_FD_60377 | JGI IMG/M metagenome (GOLD analysis project Ga0066608, IMG submission 60377) | Marine microbial communities from expanding oxygen minimum zones in the Saanich Inlet - SI075_LV_DNA_135m | ecosystem: Environmental > Aquatic > Marine > Unclassified | place: British... | reverse complement strand
CCAGTGATAAAGCCTATGATAATGTAGAGTGGGTCTGGGGTTATCGAGAGAGTGATCGTTTAGGGGGTAAGGATCCATATAGTGCCTCTAAAGGGATGGCTGAATTGGTGATTCGCAGTTATGTAGAGTCGTTTTTTAATGATTCAGATTCAAATATCAGAGTTGGGGTTACTCGTGCCGGTAATGTTATTGGTGGCGGTGATTGGGCGGTTGACCGTATCGTGCCAGACTGTATGGAAGCGTGGGCAAGTGGAGAGACTGTAGATATACGCAGCCCACATGCAACAAGACCTTGGCAACATGTGCTAGAGCCATTAAGTGGATATCTTGTGTTGGCAGCTGATTTAGCACAAAGCGGCAAAAATCATGGAGAAGCCTATAACTTTGGCCCATCAGCTGATCAAAATTATCCCGTCAGTAAATTAATTGATGAGATGTCAAAATATTGGGATCAAATTAGATGGAATGATATTTCTAACAATAAAGGGCACGTGCATGAGGCAGGTCTGTTAAAGCTTAATTGTGATAAGTCTTTGTTTGATTTACAGTGGCATTCTGCCCTACAGTTTGAAGAGACGGTTAAAATGACGGTTGAGTGGTATAAAGCCTATTATCAAAATCAAGAGCAATCAATGTATGATTTTACAATTGATCAGATTGAGTCGTACACAAAAGCTGCCAAGTTAAAGGGTGTTAGTTGGGCGAGTCATGATTAAAGATGTGGTTATTACAAAATTAGATATCATTGACACACTAGGCGGCAGTGTCATGCATGCCATGAAAGGATCTAGTGCTGGATATGCAGGTTTTGGTGAGGCATATTTTTCTCAAGTTGATCAGGGAGCGATAAAAGCATGGAAGCAGCACAAGAGAATGACGCTTAATTTGGTGGTGCCAGTAGGAGAGATAAGATTCGTGTTGTTTGATGATAGAGAGGTGCCAAACAGTCAATTTCAAGAGGTTATCATCTCAAAGGATAATTATTGTAGATTAACTGTACCGCCAATGGTTTGGATGGGTTTTCAAGGTTTGTCAGATAGCAGCGCTATGTTGCTTAATATTGCAGATATAGAGCATGATCCAGATGAAGTGGATCGAAAAGAGATGGGTGAAATAAATTATAATTGGAGTATAGGTTTATGAAAGTAGTGATTTTAGCAGGTGGGTTTGGTACGCGTTTAAGTGAATATACCGAAAGCATACCTAAACCAATGGTAACAGTTGGCAGTAAGCCGATTCTATGGCATATTATGAAAACCTATGCTCACTTTGGACATAAAGATTTCTATCTAGCACTCGGCTACAAGGCAGAGGTGATCAAGGAGTATTTCCTCCACTACCGCTCACTCAATGCGGATTTTACGGTTGATCTTGCGTCAGGTGAAGTTGAACCCCATCAAACTGATGATACCGATTGGAAAGTGACCTTGGTTCATACTGGGCTCGAATCCATGACAGGCGGTCGTGTGAAACGCCTACAATCATTTATTGGTAATGAGCCATTTATGTTGACCTATGGGGATGGTGTGGCAGATATTGATATTGCGGCATTGTTAAAATTTCATAAAAGTCATGGCAAAATGGTGACGGTCTCTGCGGTGCATCCAGGAGCAAGATTTGGCGAACTGGAGATGCAAGATAATCAAGTGATCTCTTTTCAAGAGAAGCCACAAACCACACAGGGGTGGATCAATGGTGGTTATTTCATTATCGAGCCAGAATTTTTTGATTTTATTGATAGCGATAATACAATTCTTGAGCGTGAACCTTTGGAAAAAATAGCTGCTATGGGCGAGTTAATGGCATATCATCATGCTGGATTTTGGCAGTGTATGGATACCAAGCGTGATCGTGATTCATTAGAAGAGTTATGGAAAAGCAGTCAAGCCCCATGGAGAATATCTTCAAATGATTAAACTATCTAAATCTTCTATTAGTGAAGCAGAGAAGTTAGCGGTGATGGGGGTTCTGGATAGGGAATTTCTCGGCATGGGTGCAGAAGTAGAGGAGTTTGAGAAAGAGTTAACAAAATTCTTTGGTCGCCCTGCTGTTTGTGTGATGAATGGTACAGCCGCCTTGCACTTGGCTTTACAGGCTGTTGGCGTAGGGTATGGTGATGAAGTGCTCGTGCAATCATTGACTTATGTTGCAAGTTTTCAAGCAATATCTGCAACAGGTGCAACGCCAGTTGCTTGTGATGTTGATCCTGCTACTTTGACGCTAGATTGGAAGGATGCAGAAAAACGGCTGACAAAGAATACTAAAGCCATTATGCCGATGCATTACGCTGGTGGTGTTGGTGCATTAGATGAAATTTACACCTTTGCGAATAAGCATGGCTTGCGTGTTATTGAGGATGCCGCCCATGCATTTGGTACAGTATATCAAGGTAAAAAAGTAGGAGGATTTGGGGATATCGCCTGCTTTAGTTTTGATGGAATTAAGAATATTACCTCTGGTGAAGGTGGATGTATTGTTACCGACGATGAAGAAGTATTGCAAAAGGTGCGAGATGCTAGATTGCTCGGTGTTGAAAAAGATACAGCGAAACGTTTTTCTGGCGAACGAAGCTGGGATTTTAATGTTATAGCTCAGGGTTGGCGGTATCACATGAGTGATATTATGGCTGCTATTGGTAATATTCAACTTAAGCGTTTTCCAGATCTTGCTACCAAGAGGAAAAAAATAGCCAGATTATATAATGCTCGATTTTCTCAGGTTTTAGGATTAAAGGTACTTCCCTACGACTACGATAAAATCGTACCACATATTTATGTAATTCAGCTTGGAAATGCATTGGATCGAGACAATATCAGGCACAAACTTAATGAACAAGGTGTACAAACAGGCGTGCATTATCAACCTAATCATTTGCTTTCACTGTACAAAGAGTTTAACAATGTCAATCTACCTATAGTTGACGCTGTCCACACTAAACTTCTTAGTTTGCCTCTGCACCCAGACTTAGTTGATGAAGATATTGCAAGAGTGTGTAATGAGTTGATAAGGTGTGTTGCAAATATTGAGTAGTTTATCGAGGATAAAATGAACTTAGTCATCCCCACCCCCTTAGATGATTTGCGTGAACCTCCTATCTCTTCTTATGCGCTAGCTAAGGTTGCTTCCACGCAACTACTAAAGATGTTGGCGAAAACTGAAAGTTTTCCAGCCTTTGCAGGAGAGTGGTTGCGAGATTTTTGCTATATTGATGATATAACCAATGGAATTTTGCAAGCCTTAAAAAATGACAAGGTAAATGGGGAGGTGATTAATCTTGGATTAGGAGAAGTTGTATCTATCCGCTCTATGATAGAAACCGTCCAAAAGCAGATTGCGAAAGGCAAGCCTGAATTTGGTAAAATTTCTTATCGAACAGGTGAAAATATGGAGCTTTATGCAGATATATCAAAAGCAAAAAAAAATATTAAACTGGAATCCACTGGTAGCATATCACTTGATAAAGGAATTATTAATACTGTGAACTATTATAGCAAAGGTTGTAGATAAGTGAGTAGCAATACTAAACAGCCACTGGTTAGTGTTATCATGAATTGTTACAATGGAGAGAGGTATCTCCGAGAGGCAATTGATTCAGTCTATGCTCAAACTTATCAGAATTGGGAGATTATCTTTTGGGATAATGCATCTACAGATGGTAGTGCAGATATTGCAAAATCGTATGATAAAAAATTAAGGTACTTTAGGTCTGAAGAGACAACTGTGCTTGGCCAGGCACGAGTATGTGCTTCAAAAGAAGTTAAGGGTTATTATATGGCTTTTCTTGATGTAGATGACATCTGGATAGAGGATAAAATTGAGAAGCAGGTCACTCTATTTTTAGACAATACATCAAAAATAGGCTTTATTTATGGCAGAAGTGAGGTGTTTTATAATGATAATAGTAACGATAGTTTTGTTATAAAAAAAAATGAAAAACTCTTGAGTGGAGATGTTTTTGCAGAATTGGCAAAAGAAAATTTTATTGTGTTTTCTTCAGTAATGGTGGATACAAAAAAATTTAATGAATGCGGAGGATTTCCTAAGCATTTTCTAAATTCAACTGATTTTTATGTTTTTTTGAAAATGGCACAATCCTATGAATGTCGAGCTCTTCAAGGAGTGTGTTGCAAATATAGAATTCATGATAAAAATTTATCTGCTAAGCAACGCTCTATTGGATCACATGAGGTTATTCAAACCTTGAAGGGTTTATTACCAGATGATAGGGTTGCTAAAGGAATTAAGTATCAATATGCTAATCTTGCTGTGATATATATGAGAGAAAAAAAGGTGCTAAAATCAATATCAATTATCATTAAGCACAATATTGCTATGATTTTAATTGCACGCTTAATTAAAAAGACGAAGAGAATTCTGTCGTAGTGTTTACTAATATAAGGAAAGTAACGGTAGGAATTTACCTATTTACGCTATTCTTTCCAGTTTTGTTTTATATAAATAATAAGGGTAAAAAGCCTGTTAAGCGCCTTGTTAATGTATTAAGTAATGGGTCTATGAACTGAAAATTAAATCATTGTATATACTTTGTATTGTTTATTTTAGAAGGCTAAATGTCTAGATTGGACTGATGCGATTCCTCAGTAAGAATTTTTTAAGAAATTATTTGGAGCAAACTGTGCACTTCAAGGTTGAATCGGAGTAATGGTGTGAGAAAGAAATGAAAAAAATATATTTTATTTATTTGTTTATATTGACTCTGAGCTTTATTTTTGTGATTTATTCACAAAACCCAATTGTAATATCGCTTTACGCATTGTTTGTGTTTCTCTCCTTCTTTTCTGTTGGGATGGGAATGCTTGCAAAAATAATCTCAATCAGTTTTTACCTATTTTTGTTTCAGAGGGTTGCTATTTTAATATTTTTTCCAGATAATTTTTATTTTGCTGGTTATCAGTATCAAGTGTCTGATTCTATACCTATCATGATATATGGTTTATATTATTATGTGCCGTTGATGGCTGGATGCTTACTTTTTGAAAAAAAATCGACCCGTTACGATAATAATTATATTGATTCAAATGTGGTTGTTGCAAGTCTCTGGTATTTTGTTATTGTGATATTTATGACGATAATGAATTCTAATATTTATTCAGTTAGTTCTTTAAATGTTAGTAGTACTTTTCTAATGTTTAACAAGATCTGGAGTCACTCTTCTTTTGTCATTGTTGTGCTAATATTATATTATAGAGGAATATTAAGAAGAATGTTATTGGCTGCGCTAATATCAATTAAATTTATTTACACTCCATCAAAAACATTCGCATTAAGCGTGTTTCTTCCAATAATATTTGCTAGAGAAAGACAGAATAATAAGGTTAATTTGTTACTTTATGGTGTAGGGTTGCTGTTGTTTGTCTTGTTGTTTTTAATCGCGGACGCCATAAGAACGAATGCGTTTGACGCTGATTTAATAATGATAAAACTGGCTAATGTTGTTTCGTTTGTCTCGCTAAGGGTTGGTTTTAATCATGATATAGCAATATTTCATAATGAAATTCTTTTGCAAAATCATTCTGGTTTTAATTTATTATTAAGCATGATTAATGGATATGTCCCCGGTGAGCTGTTTCAAGTTGACCGCATACTATCTGGTAGGGATATCTATGCATTAGATCATGGTGTGAGTTTTGAGAAGGTAGATGCAATTGGCGGTGGATATAATCTTGGTTATTTTCTATTTGATCAAGTCTATTTTGGTTACTATGCACCACTCTTTTCATTGTTAATGTTTTATCCTGTATTTTATATTTATAATAATGGTAATCTGGTGTATAAGGTTATGATAATGATATTTTTCTTTACAATAGGTAACTCTGAGTCTATTATTGAGGTACTAAAATTAATGACAAATCTATTAGCGTTTTATTTGTTTTCAGGTGCAATACGTATAATGTCAGATGTGATGAAACAAAATAGAAGATATTTGCCTTATAAATAATGTCTGATTTAGGGGTAATGAAAGTAAAATTAACTAGTTTATTGGCGGTTGAGAGTCAGCATAATAAGCGAGCCACAATTTATAAAGGTAGGTAGAGTATGAACTGGGTGATAACAGGCGGATGCGGATTTATTGGAATAAGTTTAATAAAGGCTTTGATAAGTGAAAATAATCACAACATCAGAGTATTGGATAATTTAACAACAGGCACTAGAAAGGATTTACTAGAAGCATGTAAATATGCTGAAGTAAGTGTGGGCGACATAGATGAGTTCAATGGAGTAGAGTTGGTAGTTGGTGATATTCTAGATGAGGAATTGGCTATTAAAGTTGCAAGAAATGCAGATGTTATTATCCATTTAGCCGCAAATACTGGGGTTGGCCCCTCAGTGGAAAATCCAAGAGCAGACTGCATGGCAAATGTAATCGGTACTTTTAATTATTTAGAAGCGGCCAGAATTAACAACGTTCCAAGATTTGTCTTTGCCTCAAGCGGCGCACCTGCAGGTGAGGTGGATCCACCAATTCATGAAGAATTACCTCCACACCCGGTATCACCTTATGGTGCCAGTAAGCTAGCAGGAGAGGGGTACTGCTCAGCATATTACAAAACATTCAATATTCAAACAGTAATGTTGCGATTTGGAAATGTATATGGCCCCGGTTCTTTGCATAAAAGTAGCATTGTTGCTAAATTTATTAGGCAAGCTCTAAATAAAGAAACATTAGAAATTTATGGAGATGGTGCGCAAACTAGAGATTTTATTTATATAGATGATTTAATTGGCGCACTAAGGCTTGCAGTAACGGCAGATGATATAGGCGGAGAAGCGTTTCAAATTGCCAGTAATCAAGAGACAACTGTAGGTGAAATAACTAAAAAAATGGTCAAAATTTTAAATAAAAATGGCATTAATGATATTAATGTGATTAATGGAGAAACTAGATTGGGCGATGTTAAGCGTAACTATTCTGACACCAGTAAAGCTAAAAATAGATTGGGCTGGCAGCCGATAATGAGTCAAGATGAAGGTCTGAAAAAAACAGTAGAGTATTTTGTAAAATGAAAAATTTTAATGGAAAAAGTATATTTGTAACAGGCTCATGTGGAACGATTGGTACAGAGTTAATCGATCAATTATTAAACAATCCGAAATACAATCCAAAAGAGGTAATAGGTATAGATAATAACGAAAGCTCGCTATTTTTTCAAGATCAACAATTTATAAACGATTCTAGAGTCAGTTTTTTTGTTACTGATATTAGAGATAAAAGCGAACTATCTCACAGAATGAGAGGTGTGGATATTGTTATTCATGCGGCGGCATTAAAGCACGTGATTTTATGTGAAAGATCTCCAGAACAAGCGGTACAAACCAATATAAATGGCGTGCAAAATGTGATTGCAGCAGCTGATATAAATAATGTTGATGTGGTAATCTTTACTAGTTCAGATAAGGCTGTAAATCCAACTAATGTAATGGGTACGACCAAGCTTATGGGTGAAAGATTAATGACCGCTGCAAATAGCAGCAAGCGTGAGAATGGACCAAAATTTGCTTCAACAAGATTTGGCAATGTGCTCGGGTCTAATGGCTCAGTTATTCCAATCTTTCGCAATCAAATCTCAAATGGCGGCCCAGTAACATTAACAGATAAAAACATGACCCGCTTTGTGATGAGTGTGGAAGAAGCTGTTGAACTGGTTTTAAATTCAGTTATAGAAGCAAAAGGTGGTGAAGTGTTTGTTACAAAAATGCCAGTAATGAAAATTGAAGATTTAGCTATAGCGATGATTGAAGAGCTTGCACTAGGTAAAATAGAGGTTACTGAAATCGGCAGTAAGCCTGGTGAAAAATTATATGAAGAGCTAATGAGTGATGAAGAAACCAGGCGAACTATTGAGTTAGATAAATTTTTCAGCGTTTTGCCCGCTTTTAGGGGTATATATAATGATATAGATTACAATTATTCTACAATTGTGTCAGAGTTGGTTGAAGATCCTTATGTGTCAGAGCAGCAAACTTCTTTAACAGTTAAAGAGGTTAAAAAATTCTTAAACGACAATAAACTTCTATTAGAGTCCAATACTAGTGAGCAAGATACGAGATACTGGCCAGGTGATAAAGAGGAGAAAGTATGAGTCATGTGTTGATTCTTGGTGGTGACGGTTATCTAGGTTGGCCAACTGCTATGTATTTTTCAGCACGAGGCTATCAGATTACTGTGGTTGATAATTACTTTAGAAGGCATGTGTGTGATGAGATCAATGTGGGAATGCTTTATCCGATACCCACACTAGTTGAGCGTGCTGAAATATGGTATGAAAAGACAGGTTATGAAGTTAAGGTAATTATTGGAGATTTGTCTGATCCAGAAATAATGAGATCCTTGTTTACGGGTAAAGATTTAACTTATCAATGGTGTGTAAACAAAGAATTTACTGGAGCACCAGAAACTGTAGTGCATTATGCAGAGCAGCCATCTGCACCTTATTCGTTAATGAATTATAAAACTGCAAATTTCACATTGAGTAACAATTTACTTGTTACTAACAACCTAATGTTTGCAGTTAAAGATCTGTCAAAAGATACTCATATTATCAAACTGGGTACAATGGGCGAGTACGGAACGCCAAACATTGATATTGAAGAAGGCTGGATAGATATAAAACATAAAGGTAGAGAAGATAGGTTTCTTTACCCGAGACAAGCTGGGTCAATGTACCATACAAGTAAAATTATGGATACAGACCTCATGTGGTTTGGTTGTAGAATGTGGGAAATAAAAGTAACTGATCTGATGCAAGGGCCTGTATATGGGATAGAGACAGAAGAATCTGTCATCGACTCAAGACTGAGAACAATCTTTAATTACGATGAACTGTTTGGTACTATTGTCAATCGCTTCATTACCCAGGCGGTTATAGGCTATCCACTCACAGTCTACGGAAAAGGTGGACAAACAAGAGGTTACCTAAATATCAAAGATACTCTGCAATGTGTACACAAAGCAGAACAGAACCCGGCCAAAATTGGGCAACTCAATATCTATAACCAAATAATGGAAACCTTCAGTGTCAATCAGCTTGCAGAACTGACTCAACAAGCAGGAACTGAGATAGGTTTCGATATAAAAATAAAAAACATAGAAAACCCAAGAGTAGAGCTAGAAGAACACTATTACAACCCAACCTACCAAGGACTGAAAGAGCTAGGGGTAAAACCGAACTATCTAACTAAACAAAGCATGAAAGATATGTTTGAGATAGTGGCACAGCATAAAGATCAGATAAGGAAAGAGGTTATATTTCGAGGGGTTAAATGGTAAAAAAACGATACGAAGTAGGAGAGGGGTGCAAAGAAGTAACGGATTTAATGAAATAAAAAATGCCAAAAATAGCTAATATAATAGAAGATGCCCGCTTAGGTGGGCCGCAGGTACGTATAGCAGAAGTAGCCAAAAGACTTAAAGGTAATGAGTACGAAACCACGGTCATCATTCCAAAGAAAGACAATAAAAGATTTAAAACGAGACTAGAAGAGTATGGGGTAAAATACAAAGAGCTTTCGCTGCACCGTCTGACAAAAGAGCCAAAGCACTTGATCTTGTTTGTTCTTTTGTTTTTTTATGAACTATTTGTACTTTATAGGTACTTAAAAAAAGAGAATTTTGATGTGCTCCATGTGAGCGGAGGTAGTTGGCAGTGGAAAGGGGTGCTGGCAGGAAAGCTTGCGAGATGTAAAGTGCTGTGGCATCTCAATGATACGAAAATGCCCTCATATATCAAGCTATTTTTCAAGCCACTGGCCAAATGCTGTGTTGATGGTTTTATAGTAGCAGGCAGCAGAGTCAAAAGCTATTATCTAGATGAGTTGAAAATAAACAAAGAGATTATCCATGAGATTCAAGCTCCCGTGGACTGTGAAGTATTTGATCCGCAAAAAGTACAGAGCGATCCAAAGATGGACAGTTATGATGGGCTTAAGGTAGTTACGGTTGCTAATGTCAACCCTGTTAAGGGGCTGGAAACTTTTATAAGAATGGTAAATGAAATAAATAAACAGGCCGCACAAAAAGTATCTTTTGTAATAGTGGGGTCCATAAATAACAATCAAAAGAGCTATTATGATTATTTAAATAGTTTAAAAGAAAAATATAATATTGAGAACCTTTACTTTTATGGAGTAAGTAATGATGTTAAATCAATATTAAAATCAACTGATATTTATGTTTGTAGTTCTATTGCTGAAGCCTCCCCTGTATCTCTTTGGGAGGCAATGGCTATGAAAAAAGCGGTAGTCAGTACAGATGTGGGTGATGTGTCAAGATTTATTTCCGATGGAAAAAATGGATATATTGTAAATGTTGGTGATTATGAGCAACTTGCTAATCAAATTGGCGTCTTGATAGAAAATATAAATATTAGAGAGAGGTATGGAAAAGAAGCAAGAAAAGTAGTGAGAAATAATTTGGATATTTCTACAGTTGCGGAACAACATCAAATAACATATAAAGAGGCAGAGAAAGTATGAAAACAATAGATTTCAAAAATCAAGCAAATAATAGTGCTAGATAAGATGTATATATTAGGATTAAACGCTTACCATGGTGATAGTGGTGCATGTATTTTTAAAGGCGGAGAATTGGTAGCTGCAATTGAAGAAGAGAGAATTAGAAGAGTTAAACATTGGGCTGGCTTTCCCAGTGAATCTATAAAGTTCTGCCTTAATGAATGTGGAATTAACATACAAGATGTTGATCATATAACTATTTCAAGAGACCCTTCTGCTAATATTTATAAGAAAATTACTCACAGTTTTAAACATGCTGTGAGTTTTAAAGTACTTAAAGACAGATTGAAAAACACAAGAAAAGTTAGCTCTATTAAACAAGAATTAGCTAGTATCTTTTCTATTGATAAAGCTGAAATTAAGGCAGAAGTTCATAATGTTGAGCATCACAGGTCTCATATGGCAAGTGCATTTTTTGCCAGCCCATTTGAAGAGTCGGCAATATTATCAATTGATGGATTTGGAGATTTTACATCCACAATGATAGGAACTGGAAAAGGTAAGAAAATAGAGGTGCTTGATAGTGTTATTTATCCACATTCACTTGGAGTATTTTATACTGCATTTACTCAATTTCTAGGTTTCGAGCATTATGGTGATGAGTACAAAGTTATGGGATTGAGTCCATATGGCAAACCTACATTAGTTGAAAAAGTAAAAAATGCGCTTCTTTTTAAGAATAATGGGCTGTTTGAAATAAATAAAAAATATTTTAAACACCCAAAAGAAGGTGTATCAATGAGTTGGGAGAATGGTGATCCATTTATTGAGAATATTTTCTCTGATTATATGGTTGAAGTATTCGGGAAGGCGCGATTAAAAGATGAAGAAATAACCCAATTTCATAAAGACTTAGCATCCTCTATTCAAAAGGTTACGGAAGAGCTGATATTTCATATATTGAATCATCTTCAAAGAAGAACAGGAATAAAGAACATATGTATTGCGGGTGGTGTTGCTCAAAATTCTGTCGCCAACGGGAAAATTTTAGATAATACTACTTTTAAAAATATGTACATACCCCCTGCTGGGCACGATGCAGGTACAGCTATAGGTAGCGCACTATGGTTATATAACCATATTCAAGGTAATGATAGAATTAATCCCATGCAGCATAGTTTCTTTGGTAGTCAGTTTTCTGATGAGGAGATTGAAGAATTTTTAAGATCGAAAAATATAGAGTTTAAAAGATATAGTGACGAGGAGTTGAATGACAAAGTCAGCGATTGTCTGATTAATGCAGGTGTTGTTGGGTGGTTTCAAGGTAGGGCTGAGTTTGGTCCAAGGGCATTAGGACACAGAAGTATTATTGCCGACCCTACAAGGGATGATGCTAAAGAGATTTTAAATTTAAAGATTAAAAGAAGGGAAGTATTTAGACCATTCGCCCCATCTATTTTAAGAGAACATGTGGCAGAGTACTTTGAAAAAGTCGATAACGTACCCTTTATGGAAAAAGTTTTTCAAATTAAAGAGAGTAAAAGAGAGCTTCTTTCAGCGGTAACACACGTAGATGGAAGTGGAAGGTTGCAAACGGTTGATAAGGATATTGAGTCAAAATACTACGGATTAATACATGCTTTTTATCAGAAATCTGGCGTTCCTATTCTTCTTAATACTTCGTTTAATGAAAATGAGCCTATTGTAAATACACCGGCTGAAGCTTATGCTTGTTTTGCTAGAACAAGTATGGATATGTTAGTAATGGGGAACATTGTGATATCTGATAGAAAATGAAAAGCACTATTGCCAACTTCAATGTGTTAATTTATTCAACAGCTTTTGTTAAAGGTATTATTGGTGTTTGGGTGGTTTTGTGAGTAGATCTCTGTTTAGACACTTGCTTCCATTAATTGCTGGGACGGTAGTCTCTATAGTGCTGCTGTATTTTGTCTTAAAAGGAGATGAGGTAGATAAGAAATTTGATGAACTTGCACTAGGTGGTGAAAATACTGCAGTTGTCGGGCAGGTTAATAAGCTAAAAGTTCACTGCCATGATTTTAATGATGCCGATGAATGTTTTCGTGGTTATGCTGATAGTGGCAAGGGTAATGATGTAGTGTTATGGCTAGGAAATTCTCAACTACATGTAATTAATCAAATGTTAGCGGGTGAGGAGTTGTCTTCAGTTTTATTGCATAAAAAACTCTATCTTGATAATAAATATTTGCTTACATTTTCTCAACCAAATGCTAATTTACAAGAGCATTATCTTCTGTTTGAATCGCTATCAAACAGCTTGCCCGTTTCTACACTGATCCTGCCAGTGGTGTTTGACGACCTCAGAGATACAGGGGTAAGAGACGGATTAAGAGATGCCTTTGATAACGAGGTGAAAAATAGTCTTCAAAGTACGAAAATTGGGTTGCAATTGATAGTTGCCCAAGCGGATA
>Ga0066608_1001278_pt1 | contig 13325 bp, 19 predicted proteins | sample SaaInlV_DNA_135m_FD_60377 | JGI IMG/M metagenome (GOLD analysis project Ga0066608, IMG submission 60377) | Marine microbial communities from expanding oxygen minimum zones in the Saanich Inlet - SI075_LV_DNA_135m | ecosystem: Environmental > Aquatic > Marine > Unclassified | place: British... | reverse complement strand
CTTTTGATGGGCATTACTACCATTCAGATCTTTAAGGTTAATGACCTGTTCTTCTTTTTCAGAGAGATTGTAGTGAGCATTTTTACGTTGCTTGGCGATTTTATATTCAAAATCAACCAGGGCTTCAGCGCCTTCAAACTTTGCAAACTGCTCATCTGAAAGACCGCCTAATTCCAAGGTGAAAAAGACCAACAGGTTGGAGGTAGTAGAGGCGGATTGTTCAATTTTACCCAGGAGTGCTTTGATCTTATCATCAGCAGTGTCAACCGCATATTCTAGATGCACAAATTGGCTTAAGCGATAGAGGGGAGCACTGATGGTTTCCAGCTCATTGTAGGCGATCGCCAGGGCTTCTGGTGTGAGACCTCCTAATTTCCCGCGATACTGTTCAACAAAAAGCTCTGCTTGTTGGCGGCTATCACTTAAAACGCTATCAATTTTTGGATCATCCAGACCTGAGAAAAGTTCACTCAAATCCCAGCGAACATTTTCTGCTCCAGTTGCTTGTGTACTCATATATTTCTCCCAATTATTCAGTATAAAATTTTCACTCCAAACTAATCGAGGTGAATACCGATATTAAGAGAATTCGACTTATTCTAGACGGGCTCTTTTCAACCACGGATACACAGATTTGTACAGCTTTGTTTTTAGATGTTTTTGACATGTATTAGTTCGTCACGGGTCGGTATGAACTGAGGTTAGAGGGATAAAAAGTTTCGCGCGAAATAACACAAGAAGCATTAGCTTGTATGAAGCAACAGAACAGGAATCAAACATGGCAAAAAACCTAAATAAACTCAAAGTAATTGGTGATCGGGTGCTCATCTACCCCGATTCAGGTCAGGATCGCACATCCTCTGGTCTATATTTACCTCCGACAGTTACGGAGAAGGATTTGGTACAGGGAGGCTTCGTCGTTGCTGTAGGTCCCGGGACACCCCTGGCAAGCACGGAGGGAGAAGACGATGTCTGGCAAGCTTCAGATTCAAGTAAAGTGAAATTCATCCCCCTGGAGATTGAAGTGGGTGATTATGCGCTGTATTTGAAGAAGTTCGCTATTGATATTAAGTATCAAGACGAAAAATATATCATCGTACCCATGTCAGGGATTCTTGTGGTGGAACGTGATGATGAGAGTATTGACTTGAGTCAGATATTAAAATAAGAAGGCGAGCATAAAAATGGCAAGCAATCAGATCAACATGAAAGACCTATTCACCTTACTTGTGAATCAATTAAGTGCTGGGGCCTGGTCTCAACTGGGTAAAACCCCCAACCCAATCACGGGCAAACCGGAGATGAATCTGGAAGCGGCAGCTGTCAGTATTGGAATTTTGGAAGCCCTCCTTTTTAAGACAGCGGGTAACCTGACTCGCCAGGAAGACGCCCTACTTTCTGATAAGGTCCGCGAGTTGAAATTAAGCTTGCAGGAAGAATCAAATAAAAGATAGAAGTCAACTTTTGAATACCCCAAAACTATATCTTGTGGGTAAATGAAACAGATGCCGAACCAGCTTATCCAGGCTAACCCACCTGAGATTAAACACAGCGCTTTGTTAGGTTTCTGATCCAACAGTAATAATCACATGGCCTTTTTTATGTCCCCGGTCAACGTATTTGTGAGCTTCCACAATTTGATCGAGAGAATAACGTTTATCTATAACTGCTTTAATTTCACGCTTCTCCATAAGCTCTTGCAGGAATATGAGCTCTTCAATATCCAGTTTCAAACTACCAGAAGACTTGAGTACGTTCAGATACACACCTCCAGGCTTTAATATGTTTTTACATTGAGAAGGTGAAGCCTTGCCAACGGCATCAAAAACGACATCATACATCTCAGCATTTTTTGTGAAATCTTCTCGCGTATAATCAATAGCTTTGTTCGCACCCAGTGATCGAACCATATTCATGTTTCTCGTGCTGCATACGCCGACGACTTCTGCCCCCATATATTTGGCGAGCTGAACGGTAAAAGTTCCTACGCTACCTGAAGCACCATAAATAAGAATTTTTTGGTTCCTCTGAAGATTAGCTCTTCTTAGAAAACGTAACGCAGTGATGCCCCCATTGGGAACAGGTGCAGCCTCTGCATAGGACATATTGGCGGGTATTTTTGCTAACACACCATTTTCTGGCAAGCACTTATACTCAGCATGGGCACCAAAACTCATTTCGGTGGCCGCAAACACCTTATCTCCTGGCTTGAAAAGGGTAACATCTCCACCGATTGCTTCGATTTCTCCAGCGAGCTCCATCCCCAATATCTTTTTACGTGGTCCCCTGAAACCAATCATAAATCGCATGATCGGTTTGAACAAAACATCCTGAACCTTGCCTAATCCGGGTTTAAAGCCTCGAATTTTAGTATCCCCAATATGCACAGTGGTTGCACGAATTTTTATCAACACCTCATCGTCTTTAGGTGTCGGTTTTTCAATGTCTCGGACCTCAAGTACCTCAGGAGGTCCATATTTTGTACAGATGACTGCTTTCATTTTTAAAAAGTCTGAGTACGTTTCCAAATGTTCCCTTTTTGTTGTTCCGTGCCATATTCTAGCAATCATAAGTACTTTCTAATCTGTTTTTAGTTGCGTATAACGTCCTGAGTTTGAGCTGCTTCTGTATGAGGTGTGACTTTGTATAATCGGTGCATCCTGAGACAATATTTCAGTAAAGCATTCCATTTTAGTTAGTCCGCCTTAAGCCTTTCTTAGGCAATAGGTTTTGCTAAGATTCGTGACTGAATGTCATAGCCATCAGATTTATAAAATGCCTGTGCAGATGTGTTGAATTCCATTACCTCAAGACGTATTTCCTTAGCGCCTGACTTCTTTGCCCATAATTCAACTTTATCCATTAGCGACCTGCCAATACCTTTTGAGCGGTGTTCCTTTGACACTACAATTGTTCCCACTCTACAAATTTTATCCTTTGAGAGAAAAACCACCTTCAAATTCTGTGTGATTCTTGCTGTAATAAATCCTTGGATCTTATCTTCATGTCTAGCTACGAAAAAAATGCTATTTTCAGAATCTATTAGAGCTCGCCAAAAGTCTTTGTCGCTCCCCATTGTTGCCGGTGAATTAAATACTGTGGGTACATTATTATGGTGATCCCAGTTGATTTGATTAGAAAGAACACATATCGCGTCTAAATCAGCACTCGAAGCTTCAGTAATATTCATAATTTCCTGTTTGCCGAATGTCTTTGGTTTGAGCTGTTTCCCGAAATAGACTCGACTTGTTCGATAATTGTATCCGTCCACATCATTTTCGTCTTGCACCCCTCTGCATTTGAGTCCGCTCGAAACCTTTGCTAGAGGGCTGGCTTTTACACCTATTTATAATTTGGTGCTAGAAAAAAAGTAATTCGCAATTAGTCCGGCAACGGGCGGAAATATTAAAGTTGACGCAAGCCTGATGAGCGTAAATTTCCAACCAAGTATACCCACTTCCATCGGTATGCGTCCAACAGCCCAAAGCGACCATCCAGTTAAAAATGCCACCATTGTCCCTATATTTGCACCAGAATTTAAAAGGCCTGCAACTATTGGAAGACTTACATAGGGACCGCCTGGGGCTAAGCCTCCGGCAATGGATCCAACTAATATTCCACGAAACCCAGATTCAGCACCAATCCATTTTGAAAGCATTTCTTTTGGTAATAGTATTGGAACCATACCTGCAATCACGAAGGCAAAAAGTAATAGGGGTAAGATTTGAACAAACATTGTAAAGGCGGATCGTAAACCTATCAGATGCTCACCTTCACCACGATTATACCCAATAAGCAGAAACACTATAGCAAGCATGCCCATGATAAGAGTTGGGATTAACATTTTATTAATATTCCTTTTCGCTGTCAAATTGGTCCTTTTGGCCGATTGTTGATAGATGACCCCCCCCTAACGCTTTAGGCTTGAGCTGCCCGTATCTAAGCAGTCGATTAGTATGATATTCTGTATATTCATCTTCATAATCGTTTTGCGATCCTCTCAAGAAGGTCAGAATGAAGCCTTTGTTAGGTGTTTGGATTCCCAACTAAAAATTTCAGACTTTAGAGAACTCTATCAATCATGGACATACTATTAAGTGCAGCGTGAGCAATAATTAATGGCCATAAATTTCGTCCAAAAGCCACATATGCTATTCCCATGACCAAACCAATTATGCCAACAGTTATTGATCTTTCTGAAAGATTATGTGAGTGTCTAAATCCAAAAATTGCTGCTTGTAATAGCACTGCAAGTATTGTGGCGAACGAGGTCTTTGAAAACAATTTTTCTAACCAGTTCAATAAGAATCCTCTATCCAATAATTCTTCCAAAAAAGATTCGATTAAAACCATTGAAATTATTGAAAAGAAAAGCGGCCAGCTTCCTTTAAGATCGCCAAATTTTGTATCCGCACTCTCTGGGGTTGCATCAGGTGTTGTCAGAAAGGGCAGTTGATCTTTAAACAGATTAAAAACCAATATGAATGTTATCGCTGAAACTAGAATCAAGCCCGAGAGCAGTAGCGTTTTCTTAAAGTTATCAGGCTTGTGTAAACCTAACTCTTTCCACGTCACGCCTCTTGCCCTCATTCTCCAAGTAGCTACAACGAGAGTAGAAAATGACCAGAAAAGACCGTTTGCAAGGAAGCCTAAACTGGGGAAATATATTTCTCTGACCAAAAACATTGTAAAGAGATAAATCACCAAGTCAAAGAAAATCCCTTTATAGTCAGCTGGTTTCATGATTTTTGCTTCAGTATTAATATTATTCACCATGTTCATGCTTGTTTGAATTCCTTTTTTTCAGCCGCTTCCAGTGCACAGTAACTCTATTGTAAATACACCCAACGCTTTAGGCTTGCGCTGCTTCCCAAAGCAGACTCGCTTAGTTCGATAATTGTATCCATCCACATCATTTCGGACTTCCTCTCGTCACTCTGTGTGTCGAAGACCCCGCCGGAGGGGAACGCGAAGTGTCGGGGTTAGTCAGCTCTAAGCCTTGGGTCGTGGCAAAGGACATCGATTTCAATTGCAGCGCGACCCGCGACTCCGTGAGCAGGGGTTTGTTATACCTTTTTAGTCTTGTCAGAGCCAAAGCCCGGCTTTTCTTCGCGGACAAGCATATCCATGAATTTTGCAAATCGCCTCTGTCTGGTTTCTGGTTTCTTCGCACTTGTCAATCCGTACGCGATGACGTAACGGCTCGATTTATTGAGCGTTTCAAAGAATTGGTTCGCCTTCGGCTTGCTTTGCAGTGCTGCCAAGAAATCCGCAGGCACTTCCAGCTCACTTGCCGTATTGGCGTTCTCCCAGCGGCCGTCCGCTTTGGCTGCACGAATATGCACGAGGCCTGACTCCGTCATTCGACCCTCGCTTATCAAACGCTCCGCATGCTCTCTGTTCCTTTTTGACCAGTTGCTTCGCGTCGTTCTTGGAGTGACGCGTTGGAGATAGGCTTGGTCATCGATTGACTTCTTGACACCGTCGATCCAGCCCCAGCACAGCGTCTCAATCACGACATCGTCCCAAGTCACGCTCAGAATGCCAGTCTTTTTCTTGAATATCTTCACCCAGAGCTCACTTTCGGTGGCATGATTCACCATGAGCCACTGGCCGAGATATTTCGGCTTTGCAAATGTCATAATTCTATCTGGATCGGGTTCAGGCATGAAACTAGATTCTCCTCGGTATAACGCTCTACGCTTTTGTTATGCGCATCACTGTTTAGTGCCTTCTCGCTACAATAAAGCTGATAGTTATGCCATGAAATATTTTTTCAGCTTTTAGCAGACTAAAATTCTGGCTGGTGACTAGTTTCTCTACATCAGAAGTTGTAAATAGATTTAAATGTAAAGGAAATATCCCAAGTTTCTTAATTACAGAATACGCGGAAAACTCTATTCTGTTTTTGAAAGCCATTTTATCTCCCAGGCAAGCTGTTGTGGAAATAAACAAACCGTCTGGTTTCAGCAATTCATGAATTCTTCGAATTACTTTTTCACTATCATCCAATAAATGAATTACTCCATACGAAACAATTTTGTCGAATGAAGCTTCCTCTAGATCACTATTGAAAATATTCCCTTGTGAGAAGGAAACCTTCTTAGCCTCTTTTTCGCTTATCTTTTTTATTGCTTCGTTAATCATCTCAATCGAGATGTCAAGTCCATGAATGTGATGAACCCCATCAACAAGTTCTAATGTTTTAGTACCTGTTGCACATCCGAAGTCTAGAACATTATCATTTGTATTGAGGTATTCCTTTGTTTTAGTAATTACCTCCTTAAAGACAGCTTCGAATTGTCTTTCACTATAGTCATATTTTTTTGCCTGTTTATCCCAAAATTTTTGTGTTTTATTCATTAGAATACCTGTATCTCAGTATTTTGAACCCTGTATGTAGAATTCCACATTTCTTCGTATGCGTATGGCGTCCCACGCTTAAGCTGCCTCGCAGAGAAGCATCGCTTTGTATAACTTGTGTATCCGTAGACATCATCATCGTTGAGCACTCCCTTTGTGTGGGTCAGCTTGAAGCAGCATGTTAGACACTAAATTTGGTGATTGGCATCTATTGATCTTTCACGGCCGTAGATATTAGTCTATTGCTTGTCTGTTTATCATAAGCTGAAAAATCATAGTCTCCATAAAATCGAATATCTTTAAACCCACTAGCTCCGAGCAAATTCTTATGATCATCCTGAAGAAATACTTTCTTGTAAGTAATGCTCCATGACTGCAGTGAATTCTGTCCCTTTGGATGGTGAAGATCTAACATGTTATAGGTGGCACCTTCGCCATCGTAATCAATGACAAAAACTCTTGAAGCATTATCATGACTTGGTCCTAATATGAACCGTGGTTTCTCATTCCACTGCTTATCTGTTGTGCCTTGCGTTAATATTAACAAACCACCCTTGTTAAGTATCTTTTTCATGCTGTGTAAAGCACTTAGAAATTCAGCATCATTGGGCATATGGAGTATTGAACTTGTTAGACATACTAACGCATCAAATTTTCTATTAAAGTGTTCGGAAAGATTGCGGTAATCAGCCTCAATTACTTCAATTTTAGAACCAAATCTGTTAAGGTTAACTCGGGCTTGATTGAGCATCCCAGGCGAAATATCGGACCCAATCACTTCGCAGTCTAATGATTGAAAAAGTGGTAAATATTGACCAGTCCCACAAGCACAATCAAGGACACTTGTGATATTATGATTTTGAAACATCCTTTTATAGAATTCATATGTTTGTGAATCATATTTTCCAAATTCACCATGAAAGTGATCATATCGGTATGCGATTTCACTATAGGGGTCTTGTTTAGTCATAGCATTCCCGTTTTTATGTGCCTAGCGCTTTAGGCTTTACCTGCTTCTCAAGGAAGCATCGCTATGTAAGTTCACTGTATCCATCCACATCAGTTTAGCACTCCAGACCACTGCGTGTGAGTCAGCTTGAAGCCTTTGTTAGCCTGGCATTATTTGTTTGCCATATGTCATATCTGACATATCTTAGTCCCGATGAACATGAATGACAAACCTCTCGTCTGGTTACATGGTGAAGTCAAAACACCACCTTTCTCTTCTGAAGCTAGAATTGAAGCTGGTTACCTTTTGAGATCGCTCCAGATGGGTGAGAATTTGAGTATGCCTCAATCTCGACCAATGCCAAGTATTGAATCCAGGTGTCACGAATTGAGAATAAACGATGAGGCTGCAACTTGGAGACTGATTTATCGGATTGATGATGATGCCATCGTCATTCTTGAGGTTTTTAGCAAAAAGACTCAACAAACTTCCAAAAAAGTGATAGATGTCTGTAAGAAAAGAATAAAGGAATATGACAATGCGTAAAGAGAAAGCTAAAAGATTAGAAAACAAGGGCTGGAAGATTGGCTCAGCAGAAGATTTTCTCGGTCTCTCTCCTGAGGAATCAGCATACATAGACCTGAAACTCAACTTAAGTGCAAAGCTCCGTAAATTGAGGGCAGAGCAAAATCTCACACAGACTGAACTTGCCAAACTGATCCATTCTAGCCAATCAAGAGTAGCTAAGATTGAAACTGGTGATCCTACTGTCTCAATTGATCTCATCATTAAATCTCTTCTCGCTCTCGGTGCCTCCAAGAAGCAACTCGCTCGGGCAATTTCATCCTGATTACCTAGCTCAGGCTAACGCCTTAGGCTTGAGCTGCTTCATGGGAACCACTTAAAACAATTCGGTAATCTTGTGTACGTGATTTCAATCTTAATTTCCCCCAAGATGAGTGTGAGTCGGCTTTAAGCCTTTGTTATACTGCTGCGAACTCCAGTTTTTCCACACCTGTTAAGTCAACTTTTTGTCTAGCTACCCATAGCGAATAGCTATCCTGCATCGCAAGCCAACTCTCAGGACTGCGACCCAGAACTTGAGACAAGCGTAATGCCATCTCAGGTGAAACATTGCTTTCACCCTTTAAAAGACGAATGAATGTCGAAGGAGCAACATCAAGATTCTTTGCAACCTTTCTTGAGCTAATACCAAAAGGCTCTATGTATATCTCACGGATGAATTCACCAGGATGGGGCGGATTGTGCATACTCATTAGCGATAATCCTCATAATTTACAATTTGCGCATTGCCTTCCTCAAACTTGAAGGTTACCCGCCAATTGCCACTTATGGATATTGACCAGATTCCACTTCTTTCCCCCTTCAGGGGGTGAAGACTAAATCCTGGCAAATCCATGTCATCAATAATTCGAGCTGAATCCAAAGCTGCTAACATGAGTCTAAGCTTCTTGGCATGCTTTGCTTGAATACCAGCCGTTGATCCCATCTCATAATATTTCTTAAGTCCTTTATGCTTAAATGACAGAATCATGGCTTAATATAGCGTATTGCGCATCACGCAACAACCCTTTTTACAGTCAATGTATAACGCCTTAGGCTTGAGCTGCTTCCCAAGAAAGCATCGATTTGTAAGTTCCGTATATCCGACCACATCATTTTTGTATTCCATCTCCCCTGCATAACTATTCTATCCCTAACACATACTTGTCAGAGCTTGAATTGGCATATGCGTAAATAAAATGATTATTGTACCCGATTGCACCACCCGCCCAGCCACCTGATGGCAATTCAATGTTCCACAAAGCAGTACCTGTAGAAGACTCTATTGCTTGAAATTCACGTCCAGGAATATATAAAACGCCTGCACCATCCATTGCAATCACGGAATATTGATAAGTTAGAAGTGAACTTCGATATATTTCTACCCCATCATAGCCCAGCGCTAACAATTCATCGCCGGCACAAATGTAAAGATGCCCATTAGGCCCAAGACTGTATTTATCTGAACCAGTGTCGACGTTATATCTCCACCTGAGAGATCCATCGGGATTAAGCGCATGTAATCCATTGGCTTCTGAGGCGACACCATCCACCCAACCACCTACGGCAACATAGATATTACTTTGATTATCGACCATTGGCTGTCCCATGGTATGTTCGTCTCCACCGAGATTGAATTCCCAGAGGACTTGTCCATTCAAGTCTAATGCGTAAAGCTCGGCATAATTTTTCGCACCTGGAACATAAAGAGTATTACCATCAGGTGCGATTGCAAGGGTCCAGTGTTCATTGGCCCTGAAACTCTGATTACTTTCTTTTATCCAAGAAAGATTGCCATCTTCTTGTAGCGCCACAAGGTTTCCTGATGAGTCGATAAAATAAATGGTCCCATCCATACCGATATTAAGATTATCAGGGATCCAGTTGCCACCACTGTGAGTGTATTTCCAACTAAGGACACCGTCGGAATCCAAAGCGTATATATTCGCGTAAAGGCTACTTTTTCCGAAAAACACTATCTCGTTATTAGCTGTTATTATAGGACCACCCGATGCAATGTCATGAGGGTGGTTATTGTCTGAGAACACCCATTTCTGTTCACCATTTGGATGTAAAGCATACAGAACCCATCTATGCTGACCGCTCCCCACGAGTGTATCGTTATTTGAGATGAAATAGATAGATGAATCGGCCCCAATAGCTATTGAAGAGTTCCCATAATTGTCACCCACACCACCAAGCTCTGTGCGCCAACTAACGGTACCAGCTACAGGTCCTTCATAGGTAGTTCTTCTGGTGCCTTGAGGATCGTGGGAATACATGGGCCATGGACTATCAGCGAGACTTGGCCACGGAACATGCTCCTGAGTCATTGTCGCAGGAATTGTGTCTTGGACGATAGGAACGTCGTCTTGTTTGGTTGGAGAATCCTCTGTACAACCCATCAGAAATAGTACTATACTCGCCAGTACTAATGTGATGTTGGTTGTTCGCTTTTTCATAATTCCCACCCCCTATAACATATTCCCTCTAACGTCCCGCGCTTGAGCGGCTCCCGTATGATTTATCCTTTTGCAAAAAAAAACTGTATCCTGAGACATGATTTTGGTTAACCAATCCATTTTGGTGAGTCCGCTCGAAGCAGCAAGTTATGTGTTTCAACAGACTCAAAGAAGTCCATTATTGACTCTTTTGGTAGTCTCCATTTCTAAAGTGACAGGTTTATAAATAAATAAGTCGCGCAATATTTTGTGATCATTTGGAACATTGTCAGCTAAATCAGAAGGGAAATTATTTAGCATTTTTAGGCTTTTATACAAAAACCTTACAAATGGGGCAAAGGGTAAGAGGCAAAATGAAACTATATTGATGACTAATAATGGTATTGCCATATGATTGATAGTTTTTCCACTGATAGATGCAATTCTTTCTGCCGCTTTCGGGAAGGTAAATGCTTCAGGTCCAGTCAGTTTTAATCGTTGCCCATTTAAATCATCCCGCAAAGCTGCTTGTGCTGTAATTTCTCCAACATCATCAGCAGAAATACATGGAATAGCATTCAGCCCTCCACCTGGCACAGCCATTTTACCGTTCCGGATAAATGCAAAGAATATTTCAAATGCTGGAGCATCACCCAGTATTGTCCAATTAAAGTCTGATTCGGATATTTGCTTTTCAATCTTGATTTTGATTTCACCAAATTCAGGTATTTTTAAGTCGTTTAGTAGCTGTTCTCTCATTTCATACCCAGACATGTAGATTAATCTTGAGATATTTAATCTTTTTGCCTCGGCCATGATTGTGATTACCGCATCATGTTCAATCTGTTCCATCTTTCGGATTAGTTTGTTACTCATCGCCGAGAGACAAATGATAACAGTGCTGACATTTTGTAAAGATTTTACTATGGTTTGATGATTGGTAACATCACCCTGAAATATATCGACATTTTCTCCCAGAATTTCTACCGCGTTTTCTCGGTTTCGACTTACAACTCTGACAGCTTCACCTTTTTGAGTGAGCCTTTGGACTACCTTTCGCCCATAATATCCTGTGCCCCCGTATACTATGATGATGTTACTTTTAGTACTCACAATAGCACTCCCAACTTCTATTCACTCTAACGTTTTAAGCTTAAGCTGCTTCCCAAAACAGACTCGCTTTGTTTGATAACTGTATCCATCCAGGTCATTATTGTCATGCACATCCTTGCGTGTGAGTCAGCTTGAAGCTTTTGTTAGGGCACTTTTCAGAGTAAGAATTATCTAGATTTTAGTTCCTGAATTTTTAGCTCTAGCTCTTTTATCTCAGCCCCTTGTTCGGCATCATCAACATCATCTGTTTTCAGAACATATAAAGCTTCATAGTATTGATCTAGTGCTTTGCTATACTGTTCTTTGAATTCAAATTTTTTAGCTTTTTCAATAAAATACGAATACAGGATTTTATTTGATTGACTATTCAGCTTATCAATTGCCTTGAAAACTGAATCTTCATCGCCAACAATTTCAGATAGATTTTCTAGTTTTGTGATACCCTTATTTATTGCTGCTGTGGTGGAACTATCTGTTTTAGCTAATTTTGCCTTTGAAATAGAATCCTTCAATATCAATTCGATTTGTTCAGCGAGAATTTCTTCTTTTACTTCCTCAAGATTAGCAATAACAGTCGATGGAGAAGGATCACTTACAGAAATATCCATTTGTTCATATCTTTGAAGTTGGCGTGCATGATCTAGAACTAATTCGCAACGCTCCCATCTAGTTTTAAAAACTTTGCCATCATTGACAATCTTTAAGGAAGACTCAATTACTCTAGCCCTCTGCTGTAATTCAAACGATACTTTTGGAGCACAGGATTTGCAAAGCCCTCTGTAATCGACTTTTACAAACATCCCACTATTTTTGCACCATTTGCATGAAGCCATGCTATTCCCCCTTTCTTAAAGTTGCCCTAACGCTTTAGGCTTGAGCTGCTTTTCAATTCAGACTCGCTTGTAAATTCATTTTATCCGCCCACTTCATTTCTGTCATCCACTTCTTTCATTTGAGTCAGCTCTAAGCCTTTGTTAGTTGGCTGATATTTTTTTGTGAATCATTAATTTAATCCAACGTCTGATACATTACTTCGTATCCATGTTTAGCAGGGTCGTATTGGAATTCAGGTCTAGTCGATTCCAAATACTCGTTCTTCAGATCAAGAAACTGTTTTAGAAGAATTTCTTCTCTGGTACCTGGGTTCTCTGGGTAACTTCCTCTATACCAACGTAATTTCATCCTGCGAACTTCATGTCGGAAAGTTAGAGTGTCGAGATCATCCGTAGATAAGCAGTCTTTAAGAGCCAGCATGTCAGCTATATGATCCTCTAATTCAATCACTCTTTTAGAAGGCGTTCCAACTACTGAAAGAAAATAGGAACTACCTGAGCTTCCTTTCGGAGTCTGTGCAACGGCGGCCACCTTAAAAGGGCGTTTTTTATGAGCAATTACATCACCCTGGATTGAAATTAGCGTATTTGCGGGGAGGTCTCCTGTGAATGTCTTATTCTCTCCTCTGATCTCAGCGTAATCTGTATGCGAATAGTAAACTACTAGCATGAGCTCTAAATCAGGGACGGCTTTCGAGGAAATAAAGTCTGCACGAGCCGAAACACTTCCCCCACTATCAACTTCCAAAGCTGAAAACATAAGTGTAGGAATTGCGCCTAACCCATGACTAGACCTATTTAACTCTCCCCATATTAAATAAGGGTAATCGGGATCGATAGGATCGCCAAAGTCGCCTTGTACATAAAAGTGCCCGTCCGCTAGGCAAAGATTGACAATAACGAATAGATTAATGATTATCTTCAATAACACTCCAGACCAACTAACGCTTTAGGCTTGAGCTGCTTCCTGAAACAGACTCGCTTTGTTCGATAATTGTATCCATCCACATCATTTTCGTTTGGTAATCCCCCTCGTGTGAGTCCGCTCTAAGCCTTTGTTAG
>Ga0066608_1001275_pt1 | contig 13334 bp, 7 predicted proteins | sample SaaInlV_DNA_135m_FD_60377 | JGI IMG/M metagenome (GOLD analysis project Ga0066608, IMG submission 60377) | Marine microbial communities from expanding oxygen minimum zones in the Saanich Inlet - SI075_LV_DNA_135m | ecosystem: Environmental > Aquatic > Marine > Unclassified | place: British... | reverse complement strand
AGTAATGATATAATCAAAAATAAATATAGCAATGCAGGAGTGAACAACTGCATTAGTTGTTGACAAGCTTACTCCCCGCGCCCCAAAACCACTGTACAGATGAGTATAATAACCTCGGTAACAGCAAATTGTCGTGGTCACTAAAGCAAAGGCAAATGCCTTATAAAATCCTACATTAATATCATGAATTTTAACACTTTGGATAACAGTGTCCATGTATACATGCTTATTGATGCCCAGCATCATGGAGCCTGAAATAAAACCGCCAAAGATGCCGACAACATCAAAAAGAGCCGTAAGCAGTGGAAAACTTATAGCAGCAGCAATAATCCGTGGTGAAAACAAAAATCTGACAGGATTTATATGCATGGTTTTAAGCGCATCAATCTGTTCTGAAATTCTCATGACACCAATTTCCGCCGCCATGGATGATCCTGCCCTTGCAGTTACCATAATCGCTGTAAAAACAGGTCCTAATTCAGAAATCAAGGTCAAAGATACGGCAGCCCCAAGGGCTGCCTCCGACCCAACTTTGACAAGGGAATAATAACCTTGGAGCCCTAATACCATTCCGGTAAAAAGTCCTGTTAAAATTATCACAAAAATAGATTTGGTTCCAATAAACCACATATGTTCAATAATCTTGGCAAATTGAAATGGCAGCGTGAAAATATTTGTCACTCCGGAGAAACAAAAAAGAATTATTCTGCCAAAGGATTTCAGCAGGTTTATAGTTTTTTCACCAAATTTCTCAATCAATTTATTTAACATGGTCTGTATGTATACATAGTAAACTTAAAAAATTCAAGATTCTAATATTTACAATTAATGATATTTAATTGAATTAAATATAGGTTTTTAAATTGACACGTACATAAAAAAATAATACGTATAGTAAGATGATTACATAATATCTTATAAAAGTTATGACAGGAGATAGAGATGGCTCAAAAAATTACTTTAAGTATTCCAGATCTGCTTCATGAAAAACTCAAAGAATGGAGAGCTTCTTTCAATCTCTCAAAAATGTTTCAAGAGGTTGTTACTGATGCTATTTTAAAAAAAGAAGAATTCCAAAAACGTTTTTCAAAAGATTATAATATGTCTGAAATTATTAAACGATTAAAACAGGAAAAATTGATTTGGGAAAGACAATATTATAAACTGGGAAAAGAAGAAGGGCTTCGCTGGGCAAAAACAGCCCGGTATGAAGATTTTTTATACGTATTGAAATTTGATGACACGTATAAATTGGTTTTTGATTCCCAACTATTTGATTATTTTGATAAAATCTATCAATCTGCCGGGCTTGAAAAACTATTAGTTTCAAATTCCTTCACCCATGAAAAAATGTTTATTGATGGTTGGTTTAAAGGAATTTCGGAATTCTGGAACCATGTAAAGGAAAAATTATAATTATGGCATCCTTTTCTAATATTCTTGGTATTGATGTTGGATCTGTTTCTATTCATATAATAGTGCTAACCCAAAAAGGAGATATTGTTCATACTGATACTTGTTGCCATCATGGTGAGGTTAAACAATGTCTTTCAAATTTAATCAGGCGTATTGATTTACGTGACATAAACTATGCGGCTGCAACCGATGCCACCCCTTCTTTTATCAAAACACAACGTTTTTATGATGAGCACATGACGATTATACGGGCGGCCAGATATTATAATAAAATATTTGACGCAATTTTACACATCGGTGGTGAAAAATTTTCATTGAGCAGATTTGATCTCAGACAAAATTATATCGGGACCAAACACAATACATCCTGTGCTGCCGGTACAGGAAGTTTCCTTGATCAACAGGCAAGAAGGTTAAACCTGTTGGGAGGATCATGTGAACTTAGTATAAAAGCCCTTTCAAATATTAAAAAAATTCCTGATATTGCAACCCGGTGTGCAGTTTTTGCCAAAACAGATCTCATACATGCCCAGCAGGAAGGATATAGTATTGAACAAATCTGTGATGGACTATGTTACGGGCTTGCAAAAAATATTTCAAATACAATTTTCAAATATAAACATTTTGAGGAAAAAATTATTTTTTGCGGTGGGGTTTCTAAAAATATATCTGTTAAAAAACATCTTGAGAAAATCACTGGTTATAATTTTATCATTGATTCAAACTCAATATTTTATGGTGCAACAGGAGCTGCACTCTGCTTATTGGATGAAATTATTTCTAATAAAAAAATTGATAAAACAAACTTTTTGTCGACAAAAGATTTTTTTATTTCAGCAACAAAAGAAAATCTTTTGTCTTATCCAGGACTTGATCTTAAACTTTCAGAGTTTCCTGATTTTAGCTGCTTTTCCTCCTATGAGATTGAAGATGTTGAAGCTGATATTTATCAAAATCCAGCCACAGTCTCTATAACTAAAGGATATTTAGGTATAGATGTAGGATCAACAAGCACCAAAAGCATCCTCATCAATCAGGACGGGATACCTATTGCAGGATTTTATACAAAAACTGCTTCAAGACCTGTGAAGGCAATTCAAAAGATTTTTAAAGCCCATGATCAGTTTTTCAATTCTTATGGAATTAAAATAAAAATTAATGGGTGCGGTACAACAGGCTCCGGACGAAGAATCAGTGGTAAAATTATTGGTGCAGATATTGAACCCGATGAAATAACAGCCCATGCAACAGCCGCAGTTAATTTGAATAATGATGTGGATACCATTATTGAAATCGGTGGACAGGATGCCAAATTTACCTTGCTCAAAGACGGCATGGTTACCTCTTCTGTCATGAACACAGTATGTGCCGCCGGCACTGGAAGTTTTATAGAAGAACAGGCCTTAAAATTAGATTGCCCCTTACCTGAATATTCTGAACGTACACAGGGAGTGTCATCACCTGTCGCAAGTGACAGATGTACTGTTTTTATGGAAAGGGATATTAATTATTATTTTGCACAGGGCTATGAGAAAAATGAAATTCTTGCTTCGGTTTTACATTCTGTAAGGGATAACTATCTGACAAAAGTGGCCAATATAGGTAAAATAGGCAATTGTATTCTTTTTCAAGGTGCAACCGCTAAAAACAAGGCACTTGTTGCTGCATTTGAACAAAAATTAAAAAAACCCATTCATGTCTCAAAATATTGTCACCTGACAGGCGCCCTTGGTGTGGCATTATTATTAAAAGAAAAACAGACCCAGAGCTCCAATTTTCGAGGATTTGATCTATGGAAACAAGAGATTCCTGTCCGCATGGAAACTTGCGATTTATGCACAAACCATTGCAAATTAACGATTGCAGACATTAAAGGTAAAACAATTGCATATGGTTTCCTGTGTGGGAGAGATTATCAAACAAATAAAGTGATTCCAAAGAAAAATACCTATAATCTGTTAAAAATAAGAAAATTTGCCCTTCCAAAAACTGAAGAAAGAACAATTAAGCATAATTTTACTATTGGTATTCCAAATGCACTCCACTTATATGAAGACAACTATTTCTGGATTCATTTTTTTTCAAGGCTTGGTATAAAAACAAAAACAAGTTCAAATCTTAAAAATCCAGTTAAATTAGGAAAAACGATTGCAAGAGCTGAATTTTGTGCTCCTGTGGTTTCTCTGCATGGTAATATTAAGTATTTAATGGATAAAGTAGACTATTTATTTTTGCCCTTCTATTTTGAAGAAAGACCAAAAGAGGAAAATAAACGGCGACAGCATTGCTACTATACACAATTTGCTCCATCAATTATATCCTGTCTGACGGATATCGATGAAAAAAGAATAATATCTCCGATTATAAAATACCTTTATACTAATTTTCATACCAAACTGGAATTATATAAATCATTGAAAAAAATATCATCTGATTTTCTATTTTCATTTTTTGATATTTCAGCTGCATATGATAGTGCGTTGGAATTTAAAAAAAACACCCAGATAAACTGGAAAACTTTATATCCCAAATATAAATCCAAAGGCTCAAATATTAATATTCTTCTTTTGGGTAGGCCTTACACTGTTTTAACTGAAAACATGAATAACAATATCCCCCAACTTTTTGAAAATCTTGGGGTAAAAACTTTTTTTCAAGATATGCTTGATTTTGATACCTGGGATTTTTCCCAAATAAACCCTTTGTTAAAAGAGATTCACTGGAAATATGCAGCACAAATTCTAAAAGCGACATATATTGCTGCATCATCTGATCATCTTTACCCGGTATATATCAGCTCATTTAAATGCTCTCCAGATTCTTTTGCCATTGATTATTTTAAGCAGATAATGGAAAATTTCCATAAGCCCTACCTTGTACTTGATCTGGATGAACATGATTCCAGTGTTGGGTATGAAACAAGGATTGAAGCTGCTGTACAGTCTTTTCAAAATCACAACGCCACAATATCCAAAGAAAAAAGTGTTGATCTTTCTTGTCTCCATCCAAAATTTTTATCAAAATTAAAGAACAAAACCATTATTTATCCGAACTGGGATTCATACTCAGGCAGCCTGATTGTTTCTGTTTTAAGAAATGAAGGATTCAATGCCCTGTTAATGGAAGAAACTCCTGAAACCTTGAAAAAAAGTATATTGACCAATACAGGACAATGTATTCCTTTAAATGCATTGGCAGCAGGATTTATTCATACAATTGAAAAAAACAACCTTGATCCGTCAAATTGTGTGTTGTGGTTAAATTCCTCGGACATTGCCTGCAATATAAAAATGTATCCTTATCACATCAAAAAAATTCTTGAAAAAAATGGTAATGGATTTGAAAAATCTGGAATTTATAAAGGCCAATTATCATTATTTGATATTTCTTATCGAGCATCCACTAACGCATACTTTGCCTATATGTTTGGTGGATTGCTAAGAAACATTGGTTGCAAAATCAGGCCCTATGAAATCCAGAAGGGAAGAACAGATCGTTCACTTCTAAAAGCCTTGAAAATCCTATGTAATGCTTTTGAAAATTCAGAGTCTAAAGAAGAAGCATTAAAAAATGCGATTGAGATATTTTCAGACATTGAAACAAAAAAAGAATCAAGGCCCAAAGTTGGAATTTTCGGGGATCTGTATGTCAGAGATAATGACATTATGAATCAGGGGCTGGTCCATTTTATAGAAAACAATGGTGGTGAAGTAATTACCACATCTTACTACAAATATGCAAAAATTATCGCCAATTCTTATTTTAAAAAATGGTTCAAGGAAGGAAAATATTTAAGTCTGTTTTCAAATGGGGCCCTTCTTGTTGCAATGCAGGTCATGGAAAAAAAATACTATAAATACTTTGAACCAATTTTAAATACATCTGCATTTAAAGTAAAGGATTCTTATGAAAATATTCTTTCCGAATATGGTATTCTAAAGGAACATACCGGAGAATCCATGGATAATATTTTAAAAATTCACCACATAATTAATGAACATCCTGATATTAGACTTCTGGTTCAAACCAATCCTGCATTCTGTTGTCCAGGACTCATTACAGAGGCAATGGCTCAAAAACTTGAAGAAAAAATTAATGTACCAATTGTGAGTATTACCTATGATGTTTCCGGTGGCAACAAGAACAAGGTGATACTGCCGTTTCTAATGGACTCCGGTGTAAAACAATATTCTTGCGCGCAAAAAGTACCTATCTGACAGGCTCATGAGAATAAGGTTTAATTTCGTTGATATTATTTAACCATATGGGTTTTTGTGGAAAAATGCTTCCCATCACTGGATATAAAAATTGCACCATCTGTATCTGTTCTAAAAATTTGTATTCCAAATTTTTTATATCGTTTTAAAACTTTATCGTGAGGAAAACCATACCGGTTATGTCGCCCACATGATATTATAACAATCCCGGGCTTAATCTTGTCCAGAAAAACTTTAGTGCTTGAAGTTGTGCTTCCATGATGGGGTGATAAAAGTATATTTGAATCAAGGTTAATATCAGTATTATTACTTAAATTTTTTTCACGATTATTTAAAATGTCCCCAGGGAAAAGCATTGAAAATTTATTATATATTAGCTTAAAAACAAGAGAATTATTATTGTATCCGTATGAAAATTTTTCGTTGGGTGATTCATAGAAGATTAGTTTTATAGGCCCTAAGTTCAATTGATCTGCCCGGGTTGAAGGAGTCCATATCCTGATATTTACTTTTTTACAGAGCCTCATCAGGTTAACATAGGATTCTGAATTTTTCCGATCGTGATTTTTAATCAAAGTCTGGACCGCAAAATTAGCAAGAATGAATATCAGTCCATTTAAATGATCTGACTCAGGATGTGTCAAAATAACATAATCCAAAGACCATATCCCCTTTTGCCATAAAAAGGGCGCAACAATAAACTTTCCAGTATCAAACGAGGATGCATCAGAAAATCCTCCCCCATCCACAAGTATAGTTTTCCCTTCAGGGGTTTGAATAAGAGCACTGTTGCCCTGTCCTACATCTATAATGGTTATTTTTAAGTTTGAATTTGATGAGTTTTGAAACCGATCTGTTGAAAAACTGACTATCACCAATAAAAAAATTATGAATACTATAAATGGCAATAATTTTTTCCGGCCTTTTAAACTTAAAAAGATTAAGATAAAAACCAAATAAATCGCTGCTATTTCATACCATTGCAAAGTTGCGACCCTTGACCATGAAAAGGGAATGGAAATAATAAAATTTAATATTGAGATCGAAACTGAAAGAATCTGGATGCACACATTGATAATTAAAATTGAAAAAACTGGAGAAAAAGAAAAGCAAACAAAAGAGATGAGCCCCAGGGGTAAAATAATAAACCCTATAACAGGAATAAAAATAACATTTGATAACAGCGCAATAATAGATACAATATTAAAATAATGTGCTGTTAATGGGAAAGTCCCAAGACTTGCAAACAATGTTATACATAGCATTAAGCCCATTTTGGCGATTACACTTGTTTTTTGTAATAAAAAATACTTTTTTAATACCGAGACACCAGCGACAATAAAAATAACTGCCATAAACGATAATTGAAAAGATATGGAAAAAAGTGCTGCAGGGTCCAGTGTTAAAATTATAATTCCTGCAACAGAAAGGCTTGAAACAATATCTTTTTCTTTTTCAGAAACAAAAGAAAACAATAAAACAATTATCATTATGAAAGCCCTTTGAGTGGAAGGGGAAAAGCCAGAAAAAACAGCATATCCGGTCAAAGGGAAAATGCTTAATATGCCTGCAATTTTTTTGGCTCTTCCTGAGTTCGTAAGACTGGGGGAAAAAGATAAAATCCGGTAAAAAAGATTAAAAAACAAAAGGCTTACAATGGAAAGATGAAGCCCCGAAATAGCTAAAAGATGACTAATACCAGCCTTTGAAAATAAATCACGTAAATCCTGAGAAATTATCTCTTTTTTCCCGGTAACCAGAGAAGCTATTATTGTAGAGCTTTTTGAATCTTTGGCGTGTATCGAGATAAAATCATAATAACGTGTTCTTAAATCTTCAATCTTACGAATTAGTTTTAAAAAAACGTTGACTTGATCGGGTTGTGTCAAAATTTTTATTTTTTTCGTATCACTATAAGCTGTGCCATATATTCCCTTTAATTTTAAAAATCTTTGATAATCAAATGCCCCTGGATTCATAAAGTTTCTTATGGATTTAATTGATGACTCAAATATAATAATATCACCAAATTCAGGGCCTGTTTTTGATAATCCATATATATTTAATATAATTTTACCTGTGGCCTTTTTTTTCGTATCGCCTATTGTTTCAATACTTTGGATCAAAACTATAGTGGAATATTTTATTTTATGATGCTTTTTAAATGAAATCACCCGGCCAGTTAATTTAATTTTTTTTGTATCTAAATAATTAGAAATATGATGTAAAGGCAAATCAGAACTTAACCTTGTCTGAATCAAAAGGTAGCCTGAGCAAAAAACCAAGCCGAGAATTAAAAAAATAAATAATTTTTTATATGAATACAGAGATAAGCAGATAAGGATAGATAAGAAATAAAAAGCAGGAAAGATGAAAGTTTTACCATCAGGACAAATACTACCCGATAGAATCCCTGCCATAAGTGTCATAAAAAGGAAAAAAGATGTGGGCCTTAAGGATAAAAAAAATATTTTCACATGATCTCACCTAATATTTTAAAATTTTATGAAATACGCTCTATTTTAGCCCCCAGCAAAGAGAATTTTTTTTCAATGGCTTCATAACCCCTGTCCATGTGATATATTCGGGAAATAATAGTTGTCCCATCTGCGACCAGTCCTGCAATAACAAGGGATGCACTGGCTCTTAAATCAGAGGCCATCACCTGGGCTGCCTGAAGTTTTTTTACTCCCCTGACCATGGCAACATTTCCACTTGATATTGAAATATTGGCCCCCATTCTTAAAAGTTCATTTGCATGAATAAATCGATTTTCAAAAATGGATTCATGAATGACACTGTTTCCATTTGCAATGGTCATTAAAGTCATGAACTGGGCCTGCATATCTGTTGGAAAACCTGGATAAGGAAGGGTTTTAATATCCACACTCTTAATTGGTTTATTACTAATGATTCTAATGCTGTCTGTAAAACTTTTTACTATGGTGCCGGTGGATTTTAGTTTATTAATTATACCACCTATGTGATCCGGTTCACATCCTTTGATGAGGATATCTCCGCCAGTAGCTGCAGCTGCTACCATAAAAGTGCCGGTTTCAATCCTGTCTGGTATAATTTTTATATCAACCGGACTAAGAGTTTTAACTCCTTCAATGGTAATTATGGTTGTTCCTGCACCTTTTATTTTTGCACCCATTTTATTTAAAGCATCTGCAAGGGCAACTATTTCCGGCTCCCTTGCTGCGTTTCTCAATACGCTTGTTCCTTTTGCCAGTGAAGCCGCCATCATTAAATTTTCAGTACCGGTAACAGTGGGCATATCAAAGTAGATATCATTACCGATAAGCCGGCTTGCCTTAGCTTCAATATAACCATGGTCGATTTTTATACTTGCACCCAAGGCTTCAAGGCCTGCAAGGTGCATGTTTACAGGCCTGGCTCCAATAGCACACCCACCGGGTAACGATACCTTTGCATGACCGAATCTTGCAACAAGAGGACACAGGACGAGAATAGAAGCCCTCATTTTTCTGACAAGATCATATTCTGCTTCAATTTTATTGATGGAAGAACCATCAACTTCAAGATAATTTTTAGAAGCCTTGCAGGTTGCTCCCAAGTCCTCTAAAAGAAGTCTGATGCTTGTAATATCCATTAGGTCTGGAACATTGGTAAAACATATTTTGCCTTTAACCAGAATACTTGAAGCAATTAAAGGAAGAGCAGCATTTTTAGCCCCGCTGATATCTACTTCTCCACAAAGCTGCCTGCCTCCGGTGATTTTAATTTTATCCATAAAATGATAACTTTGCTTTGGCTTTAAAAAGGATGTAATTTAATAAAGGGTTTTGGTTAAAAGGCCAAAACCCTTTATTATTAAGTGGTACCCGGGACGAGAATTGAACTCGTACAGAGATTATCTCCGAGGAATTTTAAATTCCAATAAGTTCAAATTAATATGTTCTATTTTATCAAGTCCCTATATACCAGACGTTTCCATTGCCTATTTTTGGTTTCGTTTGGAACTGTTTGTAAATGTTTGACCTTGACGGGCACAATTTAGGCACAAAATCAATTCTAAAACGACTACAATATATTTATTAAGTTCAAAGGATTTTTACGCTGTTTAATTGAAAAACTCAAGAATTATTTGTTGTCGATAGCCACAGAACAATAATTAAATCTGTAAGGAGGATAAACAATCCTCTGGGCTATATTTTCATTAAAAATTAACTTTTACCAAGAGCCCTATCCGCCGCCTGGCGAACATAAGAAACACATCAACGTCCTTTTGAATTTTTTTCAAAACAATTGCATTCCCTGCCCTCTTTTCTGATGCAATCTTTTCCAGGATCAGGGAACGTGAATTGGTTAAGACATCGGATCCAATATCTGCAACTGTATATTATTCCAAGGATTAAACAAACCGGTGGAGTCCAGGGCAAAACTCAAGTAAAAAAAGCGGCAAAACGGTGCAATCATATCCTGAAAGATTATGTTGTAAGATCGGGTTAGAGTTTGCAAGAAATTAGCTTGAACGTGCGGCTGGGCGGCGCGAGGTACGAACGTCCGAACAAGCCTATTGTTAGGCTTTTTTGATAATTCTATAATCTACAAGTCGACGTAAAAGGTACCTAATCTGGCCAGGTTTTATTGATAAAGCAAGTTTTAAAAATCGCATTGGTGATTTAAAGTAAAATTCACGAAAAGCCCTTGATTGACTTTGTAGTAAGATTTTTCTTGTTACGTTTTCAGGGAGCCATTCCGGTTCCTTATAGCTTTTCTTATCCCATTTAGGGACAAATTGACCTTTAAGTGTATCCCAAAGTTCGGAGCCTGGAAGTATATCCAATATAAGAAATTGGGCTCGGGCTAACTTAGATTCTTTCGCAAAACAAATACTTTTCTCTATCGTTTCCTTAGTTTCTCCAGGAAGACCGAATATAAAAAACCCCTGACAAGAGATCCCAGCTTTGGCAGTCAGATTAATAGAGTTTTCAATTGTTTCAATTTTCTCTTCTTTTTTGATATTGTAAAGTATTTGTTTATCAGCAGATTCAACACCATAAGCGCAGTAATAACACCCGCTTTTTTTCATAAGTGCCAAAAGGGAACCATCTACTTTATCTGCTCTAATACCATTTGGACATGCCCAACTTATTTTGATATCGTTTTCAATAATAAGCTCGCATATTTTTTCTATGTGGTTTCGTTTAAGAGTCAAATTATCGTCTTCAAAATGTATCTCCTTGATTCCGAACTGATTAATGAGATATCTAATCTCTTCAATAACATTTTCTGGTGACCTGAAACGTATTTTACGACCATAGAATTTGGGACTTGCACAGAATGTACATCTGTAAGGACAACCTCGAGTTGTCATTATCGGAGCAACAGGGAAATTTTTTACTATTGCACCATGTGGAGCTTTTGGATATTCGATTGGATTTAGTTGCTCCCAATCTGGAAATGGGAGTTTGTCAAGATATGTGATCCTTTCTGCTTTTACAAATTGCCTCGTTCCTTTTTCAATATCTTTTCTTGAATAAACGCCAACAATATCATCATTTTCAAAGTTGTTTTGAATAAGCTTTAGCAGTGCTATTTCACCTTCTCCAAGAACAACATAATCACAACTTGAATCATTAAGTGTTTCGTGTGGAAGAAAAGTGGGATGAACCCCACCTATTATAACCCTTATATTTTCTTTCTTGAGTATTCGAGATAAATCAATAACTTCTTTGTAAAAAGCTGTGAGACATGTAATTCCGACAGCATCTGGATCTTCGTTAAGTATCCTTTTCTGCAAAGTTGCACTGTCTATATTGTCGCGTAAACCATCCAAGATTTTAACTTTGATACCGTATTCACGCAAATATGAGGAAAGATAGCCTAACCCAATAGGTGGGGTTATGATGTGGCTTTCGTAATTCGGTCGCACTAAAACTATTTTCATGATACTAATGACTCCTAACTTAATAAGCCCAACTAAAAGCGTTTTATCACATAGTCCCATCCATAAAAGACCTTAACACTCAGATCTGATGCAGTTTTTTTGTGATATTGAACCGGTGTTCCGGCAAGCGAGATTATTGATAAAATGTTGTTGAACAGTGCCGCGGGTCTATTCCGGAAACGCCTATCTTGACTATGGGTTTTATATCGCTTGTCTTCTGGCAGTGCAAGGAAAAATTGAAGTGGTTTTTTACAAGGCAATGATGATTTTTGGGCATAAAATAAGATCAGTTTTTGGAAGATACAACATTGTAAGTGATACAGATTTAATCATTGCGGCCCAAAAACAAGAAGTTTACTTAAAAACCCAGGTGGGCACAAATTCGGGCACAGTCGTCGAAATTCCAATAAAAAAAGCTTTCAGTGAAAATCGCTGAAAGCCTTTATTAAGAATTGGTACCTGGGACGAGAATTGAACTCGTACAGAGATTATCTCCGAGGGATTTTAAGTCCCTTGCGTCTACCAGTTCCGCCACCCAGGCGAATTCTTGATTTTTCTATACTATTTTTTTAAATTTTGCAAGCTTAAAACCTGAAGATTGTCAGTTTGAATGATTTCTGATAAAAGAGAATCCTATGAAATTAATTGGTACAAAAAAAATTATATTGGCTTCCAAATCTCCTAGAAGAAAAGACCTCTTAGAACAGCTTGGATTAAACATTAAAATAGCCCCATCAAATACAGATGAAAAATCTATTTCAATGAAAAATCCTGAGAAATATGTTAAAGAGCTCTCTCTTTTAAAAGCAAATAATACTGCCTTGTTTTATCCAGATGACTGGGTCATAGGAGCTGATACCATCGTTGTTGGTGATGGTCAAATCCTTGGCAAGCCACGGTCAAAAACCCAGGCAATTGCAATGCTGAATAAATTAAACGATTGTGAACACAGCGTATATACAGGTTTTTCTATAGTTAATCAGAAAAAAACATCCATAATTACAAAATCTGTGGAAACAAAAGTATCTTTTAAATATTTAAGTCCCCGGGAAATACAATGGTATGTAAACACAGGGGAACCATTTGACAAAGCCGGTTCGTATGCTATACAGGGAATTGGAGCATTTCTGGTCAAACGAATTTCAGGCTCCTATTCTAATGTTGTTGGCTTGCCTGTTTGTGAAGTCATTGAAGAACTAATGAATTTAAATATCATCCAAATTTAAGGATTTAAATCATCATGCCATCCATCAAAGATAATCTGGACAAAATAAATAAACAAATTATTGATACTGCAATGTCCTCTGGCCGCAAACCTGAGAAGATTCAATTGGTCGCTGTCAGTAAAAGAAAAAGCGTAGAAGCCATGATCGAATGCATTAAGGCTGGGGCAAAACATTTTGGTGAAAATTATATTCAAGAAGCGATTGATAAAATTAATCAAATTGGAAAAGATGCTGCCTGCTGGCATTTTATAGGTCACCTACAGTCTAATAAAGCAAAATTTGCCGTTAAATATTTTGATTATATTCACACTGTTGATACTATAAAACTGGCTAGGGAAATCGATAAGCAGGCCAAAAAAATTAATAAAATCCAAAAAATACTTGTCCAGGTTAATATTGGTGAAGAAGACACAAAATCCGGAGCCAAGATAGAAGATACTATGCAATTAATAACTCAAATCAAAGCCTATCCAAATCTGTCCATAAAGGGATTAATGTGTATGCCGCCATATTACTCAGACCCTGATCAAGCCAGGATCTATTTTCAGCAACTGGCCC
>Ga0066608_1001225_pt1 | contig 13667 bp, 10 predicted proteins | sample SaaInlV_DNA_135m_FD_60377 | JGI IMG/M metagenome (GOLD analysis project Ga0066608, IMG submission 60377) | Marine microbial communities from expanding oxygen minimum zones in the Saanich Inlet - SI075_LV_DNA_135m | ecosystem: Environmental > Aquatic > Marine > Unclassified | place: British... | reverse complement strand
CATTTCAGTATACGTTTAAGACATGGATTTTAGCGAACACTAGTAGACAGTGCAAGACTAATCTTTAGTGATTAGCTTATATTTAGTAGTGCGTAGGGGATGGTTAGAGATTATCTAGGACAGAGCCGTGGGGGACTGGCTCTCATAACGCGACATAATGCCGTAATAGGGTAGGTTTTCTATTGCTCTCGAATAAAAATATACTTTACTCGACTTCTTTCGCAAAGAAGACCGCTACCTTTTTTAATATTTCGCACTCCATACGTAATTTCACAACTTACTTACGTAGCCTGACTCATTCGGTCTGACCAGATAAACTAGGCGTTAATTTTGTTTCGACTGTTGATCCTCGTTCTGCTCTAACCCAACGCCCAATCGCACTTAAGGATACACCTAAGCTGTCTACGGCTTGTTAATAAGTATATCCTTTCTCAATCACTAATTTGGCTGCATCTTGTTTGAATTCAATATTATAGCCAGGTCTTTTTGGTTTTGTTTGCTTACGCATATTCACCTTTAATGGACAAGATAAATCTGTCTTTTGAAGTGTCCTGTTTTATTAAACCATTTCACTAATACAGGGACAGTTTCTTTGGGAAATAGATCTAACAATACTTGAGGTTTATCTTGGAGCTAGACTGTTGCGTGTGTGGAGCCGAAGCTATTTTAACAATGATGAAGCGCTGCACCAAAACCACTATTTTATTGCACCATCCTAGCGCGCCCCAGCATTAAATTATTATTCAGTAACGCTGTAATTAATAACAATATCAATGATGTATATTCTTGGCATGATATGTGTATTGCACTACTAATAATATTAATCCTTCTATTGAGGCTCGGATGAGTAATAAACAAACATTGGTTGTAATTGGTAACGGTATGGTTGGCCAAAACTTCCTAGCCAGCTTAATGGCAAGTGATATAAAGGACAACTATGAGGTTGTTACCTTCTGTGAAGAGACACTTCCAGCTTATGACCGCGTTCACTTAAGTGAATATTTTGCTGGTAAATCGGCAGATGATTTATCACTAATGGAAGCAGGTTTCTTCGAAGATAACAATATCACTATTCATATAGGTGATAAAGCTTCTATCATTGATCGTAGCAATAAAACGGTTACCTCTGAAAAGGGTGTTGAAATTGCTTACGATAAGCTTGTTTTAGCTACAGGCTCAAGGGCGTTTGTTCCACCTATTCCAGGTCATGACCGTAAAGGCTGCATTGCTTATCGTACAATTGATGATCTTGATGAAATGATGTCTGCAGCCAAAACATCTAAAGTGGGTGCGGTAGTAGGTGGTGGTTTATTGGGACTTGAAGCGGCAAAAGCTCTACAAGATTTAAATTTGAAAACACATGTTGTTCAGTTTTCTCCTCGATTAATGGCAGCTCAATTAGATGCTGGCGGCGCTGGCTTACTAGCAAGTAAAATTGAAGATCTGGGTATTTCAGTATTGACCGGTAAAAATACGATTCAAATCGTGGATGGTGATACATGCAAACATAAGATGATTTTTGCTGATGGCGGTGAGCTGGAAGCAGATATGATTTTGTATTCAGCAGGTATTCGCCCACGTGATGAACTCGCTAATGCCTCAGGTTTAAAAATTGCTGACCGTGGCGGGATAGTCATTAATGATAATTGCTTAACATCTGATGAAGATATCTATGCCATTGGTGAATGTGCATCATGGAATGATCGAACCTTTGGTTTAGTGGCTCCTGGTTACGCTATGGTTCGTACCGTGGTTGATCACCTTACTGGCGGCAACGAGACATTTAAAGGTGCTAATATGAGCACCAAATTAAAACTAAATGGCGTCGATGTGGCAAGCATCGGTGATGCACATGCTTCGACACCTGGCTCTTTAGTTTATACCTACCAAAATGGTGTGGATGGTATTTATAAACGCCTTGTTGTGAGCCAAGATAATAAATTATTACTTGGTGCCGTATTGGTTGGTGATGCATCAGGTTATCCGACCTTATCTCAATACTATTTAAACCGCATTGAACTGCCAACTAACCCTGATTCATTAATTTTGCCATCTCGCAGTGATGAGTCTGTTGGATTAGGTCCTGATGCTTTACCTGCATCTGCACAAATTTGTTCATGTTTTGATGTGACTAAAGGTGACATTTGTACGTCGATTGAAGGTGGCTGTACGACATTAGGTGCATTAAAAGATGAGACTAAGGCCTCGACAGGTTGTGGTGGCTGTGCTGCATTACTAAAATCAGTTCTCAATTGTGAATTAGAAAAAGCAGGATTCGACGTTAACACTGATATTTGTGAGCATTTCGCATATACACGTCAAGATTTATACAACTTGGTTAAGGTTGAAGAAATCAAAACGTTTGCTGAATTAATTGCAAAGCATGGTTCTGGTAAAGGCTGTGAAATTTGTAAACAAGCTGTCGGTTCAATTTTAGCATCGTACTGGAATGAATATATATTAAAAGATGCACACGTTGGCGTTCAAGATACCAATGATACCTTCTTAGCGAATATGCAAAAAGATGGTACCTATTCTGTTGTGCCAAGAATGACGGGGGGCGAAGTCACACCTGAAGGTCTTATTGCCATTGGTCAGATTGCTAAGAAATACGGTCTATATACCAAAGTAACCGGTGGGCAACGTGTTGATTTATTCGGTGCTCGAGTAGACCAGTTACCTCCAATTTGGCAAGAATTAATCGATGCTGGATTTGAAAGTGGTCACGCTTATGGTAAATCATTACGTACCGTTAAATCATGTGTAGGTAGTACATGGTGTCGTTTTGGTGTTGATGACAGTGTTGGTTTAGCGGTTAAACTTGAAAATCGTTATAAAGGTCTTCGTGCACCACATAAAATCAAGTTTGCTGTTTCTGGTTGTACACGTGAATGTGCCGAAGCACAAAGTAAAGATATTGGTATTATCGCTGTTGAAGGTGGTTGGAACTTATATGTCTGTGGTAACGGTGGAATGAAACCACGCCACGGAGATTTATTTGCAACTAATCTTGATAAAGAAACCTTAATTAAATATATCGATCGTGTCCTAACATTCTATGTTCAAACAGCTGACAGAATGCAACGGACTTCGGTATGGATGGAAAATATGGAAGGTGGCTTAGATTATCTGAAATCAGTGGTGATTGATGACAAATTAGAAATCTGTAACCAATTAGAAACTCAAATGCAGCGTGTTGTTGATACGTATCAATGTGAATGGAAAACAACGATTGCAGATGAAAGTAAACTGAAACGTTTCCGTACTTTCGTGAATAGCGATAAACATGACGAGAATATTATATTTGTTGAAGAGCGAGGTCAAATTCGTCCTGCCAATATCGAAGAGCGTGAGCTTGCACTAGCGGAGGAAGCATAATGGGCTCTAATAACAAGTGGGTGGACGTTTGTAGTCGAGACGATTTGCAGCCAAACTCTGGGGTGTGTGCGTTAGTAGAAGATCAGCAAGTGGCTATTTTTTACATGCTTGAAGATGAAACCGTATTTGCCATTAATAATTATGATCCTTTTGGTAAAGTTAATGTGCTATCTCGTGGACTAATCGGTGATATACAGGGCGAACCCATGGTATCTTCACCATTATATAAACAACATTTTAGTCTTAGAACTGGACTTTGTGTTGAAGATAAAATGGTTAAAGTTAATACGTATGGGGTTCGCATTACTGGCAACCGTGTTGAAGTCAACCTCTATAACAATACCCCATGGGGAGAAGCAAAATGACGCTTAGTTATTACATAGCAGATGTATTTACAAATCAGATATTTGCAGGTGCTCAAATTGCTGTTTTTCCAAACTCAGGTTCATTGAGTGATGATCAGATGGCTGCTATTGCCAGAGAAATTAACTTATCTGAAACTGTCTTTGTTTCAAACCCGAGTGGAGAAGCTTTATCTCGAACCATGCGTATCTTTTCACCATTAGGGGAAATTGATTTTGCAGGCCACCCCATTATTGCGACCGCCTTTGTTTTAGGTGAAAGTGATGATATTGCCTTAACCGATGGTGTGACGGCATTAACCTTCACCCAAAATATTGGTGAGATAAACGTGAATGTTTCCGCTTCTGCCGGAAAAGTTAATTTTGTACAATTTTCACGCAAAGTGTCATCAATTATTGATAGGTTTACCCCCACTATTGCTGAAATTGCAGAGCAATTATCAATTAGTCCTGATGAGATTGATCACAAAAAATATTCAACACGTCTTGTGTCATGTGGCTTCCCTTATTTAATCGTTCCAGTGTGGAATTATGAAACGGTTAGAAATGCTAAATTTAATTTCGCTTCATGGAGTATGTCTGCTGCACCGCAAACAGCAGCCCAAGAAATATTGTTATTTTCACCTAAAACACCCTTTAAAGATGCTAACTTCAATGCACGTTTGTTAGGTCCGAATATTAGTGTTAATGACGACCCTCCTGTTGGTAGTGCGATGCCTGCTTTTGCATCTTATTTATGTTCCTTCGATTTTACCCAACAAGGCACACATACCTTTACTGTAGATCGAGGTGATGATAAAAATCGTCGTAGTGTACTGAATATTGAAATGGATCATAAAGCTCAGTCTGGACTTGCTTTAAGAATTGGTGGTGAAGCTGTGATGGTTGCTGAAGGTAAAATGCATATTCCAGCATAAATATTTGAAGAAAGCATAGGCTTTAGCGTGGATGTTTTTCGACATTAATCAGCAATACTGGTCCGTTGTTTGATAAGTCTAGAAATTATTATCCTATTGTCTTGTTTAATGGGGAATAGCTCTACTGAAAATGAGTAGTAGGGCTTTTTTTATAATATGTTTTAACGTGGTGTAAATCTTTGTAATGAAAGAGCAGTTAGTCCTAATTGGTAATGGTATGGCAGGTATGAGAACAGTCGACGAACTGTTAAAGCTTGCACCTGAAAAGTACGATATAACAGTATTTGGTGCCGAACCTCACGGTAACTACAATCGTATTATGCTGTCGCCAGTGCTCGCAGGTGATAAAACCATTGGTGAGATTGTTATTCATGATTTTCAGTGGTATCAAGATCACAACATCACCTTACATACGGGTACAACAGTCACAGCAATAGATAAAGGTAATCAAAGTGTTATGACCGCTGGCGGCACACAGATATATTATGACCGTTTAATTCTCGCAACAGGTTCCAACCCAGTAATCTTGCCAATTGATGGTAAGGAGCTCGAAGGAGTGATTAGTTTCCGTGATATCAATGATGTCAACATCATGATTGAAACAGCTAAAACACATAAAAAAGCCATCGTTATTGGTGGAGGGTTACTGGGTTTAGAAGCTGCTAATGGTTTAATGATTCAAGGGATGGATGTATCTGTAGTGCACCGGAGTAATACCTTAATGAACCAGCAATTAGATCAAGCTGCATCAGATTTAATGCTTGCTGAGCTACAAGTAAAAGGCATGCATTTTTTAATGAATCACGATACGGCAGAACTTGTGGGTAATGAGCGTGTTGAAAAAATACGTTTTAAAGATGGCTCTGAACTCGATGCTGATTTGGTTGTTATGGCGGTAGGTGTTCGTCCTAATATTAAATTGGCACAGGATTCTGGTATTGCTTGTGAACGCGGTGTATTAGTTGACGATACACTAAAAACGTACTCAGACAATATTTATGCGGTGGGTGAATGTGTGCAATATCGAAATGAAACATTCGGACTTGTAGCACCACTTTATGAACAGGCAAAAGTCTGTGCTAAACAACTAGCTCATGTAGGTGGTTCTAAATACCTCAGTTCCGTGACGGCAACTAAACTTAAAGTAACGGGTATTAACTTGTTCTCTGCAGGTGATTTTATTGGTGATAACGAATCAGAGGTGTTGATCTATCAAGATACATCTCGCCACATTTATAAAAAAATCGTATTAAAAGAAAATAAAATTATTGGCACGGTACTTTATGGAGATACAACGGATGGGAATTGGTATTTTTCATTATTGAGTGATGAGAAGGACATTTCCGGGATCCGTGAAGATATTTTATTTGGTCAACATCAAGTTGATGAGGATTTATGCTAATGATGTTTCAAAGTGTCGAAATATATCGAGACTTTAATTTAGCCCGTCACTCCCTCGAAAGTAGGAATCTAACGATAGTTAATACCTCCACAGTCCATGTTTCCCGGCATATACGAGTATGACGGACAAGAATATAAATATGAATGAAAATGTAACAATATCAACAATCTGCCCATACTGTGGTGTGGGCTGTGGTGTTTTAGCGACTAACAAACCAGATGGCACCATTAGTGTGGAAGGTGATCAATCTCATCCTGCCAACTTGGGTAGATTATGTTCAAAAGGCTCAGCATTAGCTGATACTATTGGTCTAGATGGTCGGTTACTTCATCCTCAAATAAATGGTCAACAAACTTCGTGGGATGAAGCATTAGATGCCGTTGCGACTGGTTTTCAAAAGGTGATTGATGAACATGGTCCAAATGCGGTGGCATTTTATGTCTCAGGTCAGCTATTAACTGAAGATTATTATGTGGCTAATAAGCTAATGAAAGGCTTTATTGGTAGTGCCAATATCGATACTAACTCTCGTTTATGTATGTCCTCTGCTGTGGCGGGTTATAAACGTGCTTTCGGTAGTGATTCCGTACCTTGTAGTTATGAAGACTTAGAAAAAGCAGATCTCATTGTTATCGAAGGTTCTAATACGGCGTGGTGTCACCCCGTTGTTTATCAACGTATTAGTAAAGCAAAGCAAGATAATCCTAATTTAAAGATTATCGTTATTGACCCTCGCAAAACGGCTACTTGCGATATCGCCGACTTACATTTATCTCTTAAACCGGGAACTGACGCTACATTATTCAATGGTTTATTACGTTATTTAAACCATAGTGATGTGATTGACTGGGATTTTGTTAATCATCATACAGAAGGTTTTTCTGATGCTTTATTATCGGCACAAGACTCAGATCTTAATGTGGTTCATGTTGCACAGACATGTGAACTAGGCAGCCATGATGTTGAGCTGTTTTTTCAACTATTTGCGGACACTGAAAAAGTGGTTACGCTATACTCTCAAGGCGTGAATCAATCTTCTTCAGGTACGGATAACTCAAATAGTATTATCAATTGTCACCTTGCAACAGGTCGTATTGGTAAACTAGGGATGGGACCATTCTCAATTACGGGTCAACCTAATGCCATGGGTGGGCGTGAAGTAGGGGGCTTATCAAACCAACTTGCTGCTCATATGGAGTTGGAAAATCTAAAACACCACGATTTAGTTTCTCGTTTTTGGAATACAGATAATCTAGCATCAACGGCTGGCGCTAAAGCTGTCGACATATTTAATGATGTTGCTAGCGGCAAGATAAAAGCGATTTGGATCATGGCAACAAACCCAGTGGTGACCTTACCTGATGCAGATAAAGTACGTGCTGCATTACAGGCGTGTGAGCTGGTTGCTGTGTCAGATTGTGAACAAAACACCGATACCACGGCTTGTGCCGACATCTTATTGCCAGCATTAGCTTGGGGCGAAAAGTGCGGAACAGTGACTAACTCCGAACGTCGTATTTCACGTCAACGTAGCATCTTAGCTCACCCTGGTGAAGCAGCAGAAGATTGGTGGATAATCAGTCAAGTAGCTGAGAAACTAGGTTTTAAAGAACAGTTTAATTACGCATCAAGTGCTGATATTTTCCGTGAGCACGCTGCTTTATCAGGTTTCGAAAATGATGGGAAACGTGATTTTGATATTAGTGGTTTAGCCATATTAAGTGATGAACAATACCATCAACTTCAACCGATACAGTGGCCAGTAACAGCTGCAAATCCACAAGGTACGGAGCGCTTATTTACTGACAAACAATTCTTTACACCAACGGGCAAAGCACAGTTTATTGCCATCACACCTCGACCACCGGTTAATGCAACAAACGAAGACTATCCTTTAGTATTAAATACAGGTCGAGTTAGAGATCAATGGCATACCATGACGCGTACTGCTCGCAGTGCGAAACTGAATGGCCATATCCCCGAGCCCTTTGTTGAAATTCACCCCCTTGATGCTGAAAAATGGTCAGTAGAACAAGGTGCCTTGGCTCAAGTTGATAGTCTATGGGGAACCCTGTTAGCACGTGTGAAGATTACTGATACTCAAAGAGTGGGTAGTATTTTTGTGCCTATGCATTGGAATAAGCAGACAGCTTCATTGTCTAGGGTTGATGCCGTAGTCAATCCCGTGGTTGATCCCATATCGGGTCAACCAGAATTTAAACATACACCGGTTAAGATTAAAACTTATCAGGCAGTGTGGCATGGCTTTATTTTATCTAGAACACGATTAACCCTACCTGATACACACTACTATGTATCTATTAAAGGAGAACAATTCTGGCGTTATGAGCTCGCGGGGGATGCAACGATTGATAATTATTCTGCATGGGCAAAACAGCAAATAGGTCAAGCGGGAGAATGGTTAGAGTTTGCTGACCAAACAGCACAGCGTTTTCGTGCTGGCATGATTAAACATGATCTGCTTGATGCAGTAGTATTTGTTGCTCCTAATCATGAATTACCTACACGAACATGGTTAAGTCAATTATTCACAGAGTCACCTTTAAGTGATGAAAGCCGGTCAAATCTACTTGCCGGTAAGCCAGGGGCAAATCAACCCGATGTCGGTGCTTTAGTCTGTGCTTGTTTTGGTGTGGGTGAAAATACAATTAAAGATGCTATTTCCTGTGGTGCAGCTAAATCTATTGAAGATATTGGCAAGCAACTTAAAGCAGGGACAAACTGTGGCTCATGTATCCCAGAGATCAAAAAATTATTTAGTTAACCTTAGCTTGAAGCAGGAAGTGAATATTAGAATTAGTCACTGAAGGTGAATTTATGATTGTTTCTAGCGTATAAATATTTCAAACTGAATAGACAAAAAAAGAGACAGTGATAAATGATGCCATCACTACCTTAAACTTACGAGAGCAAACTAGATGTTGAAGTATGAACAAATAATCTAGTTGTACTAAGTAGATTATTAGACATGCCAATAAGTTTCCAGAGAGTAAACATAGTTACAGAGTGACTATTTATTTATCTTGAGCAGGGGATGGAATCTATACGTGCTCTTTAATCGGCGAACTTAAGCGCACCGAGACAGTGCGGAGCAGCTTTGTTTTGCGATATTGTGGTGCTCTCAACCGTTAGTAGGAAATTAAAAAACAATTACAAAACATAGAGTTATGACTTGGCATGATTCCCGCTATGTCTCTTTTGGTACCACCGTTGGTACAGCTCTAGAAGAGATTCGCCTATGCCTACACAAAAGTTAAAACTATTATCATTTAGTGGTAATACCAAAATCCTTCATCTAAGTTGGATGGCTTTTTTCATTAGTTTTGTTGTTTGGTTTAATCATGCGCCATTACTAATTGCAATACAGCAGACACTTGGTCTTAGTGATCAACAAATAAAAACAATCTTAATTCTTAATGTTGCATTGACTATTCCTGCCCGAATTGTTGTCGGGATGTTAGTTGATAAATTTGGCCCAAGAATTACTTTTCCCTTACTACTTGGTGTTTCAAGTATTATCTGTTTCTTCTTTGCTTTAGCCCAAAATTTTGAACAATTAGCTCTTGCTCGTTTTATGCTTGGTTTTGTAGGTGCTGGTTTTGTTATCGGAATTAGAATGATTTCAGAATGGTATCCAGCTAAACAAGTTGGTCTAGCAAGTGGTATTTATGGTGGTTTGGGTAACTTTGGTGCAGCTGGTGCAGCTGTCTCTTTACCTACGATTGCACAGATGTTTGGTGGTGACGATGGCTGGCGTTATGCGGTTGCGTTAACAGGTGTTATTGCACTTATCTATGCCTTCATTTACTACAATGCAGTATCAGATACTCCAAAAGGGTCAACATACTTTAAACCTAAAAAATCAGGTGGCTTAGAAGTAACCAGTAAAGGTGACCTTTATTTTTACTTATTCATGAACATTCCAATGTATGCAGCCTTAGCTGTACTTGCATGGAAACTATCGCCAAGTGGTGTTAGCTTATTAACTGCTGAAGTGGTACAAGCTATTTATATCAATTTGTTTAAATTTGTTAAAGCGGTGCCAACCATTCATCGTTACAAATTTAAACAAATTGCTGTGTTAGATTTAGCCTATATGGTTGCATTTGGTTCAGAACTAGCTGTTGTATCAATGTTGCCTTTATTCTTCTTTGAGACCTTTCAGATCAGTGTAGTTCAAGCGGGTATCTTGGCATCAAGTTTTGCCTTTATGAACCTAGTGTCACGTCCAACAGGTGGCTGGTTGAGTGACCGTTTTGGTCGTAAAAATGCACTTAGCATTTGTATAGCCGGCTTGTCTATTGGGTATTATGTGATGAGCCAAATTACCTCTGAATGGTCCATTGCTCTTGCGGTGTTAGCATCAATGGCATGTGCTTTCTTTGTTAATGCTGGCTGTGGAGCTGTGTTTGCCGTTGTTCCATTAGTACAACGTCGTTTAACTGGGCAAATTGCAGGTATGGCAGGTGCTTACGGTAATATTGGCGCCTTGATTTTCTTAACTATTTTGTCTTTAGTTACAACTGAAACATTCTTTTTAGTGATTGCGGCAACAGCAATTGTGACATTATTAGCAGTTCAATTTATGGATGAACCAAAAGGCCAAATGGCTGAAATTCTGCCTGATGGCACAGTTCAAATGATTGACGTAAACTAGACGTCAGTAGATATAAAATAAACGTAACAGTCCACTTTCAAAGATTGAAGGTGGACTGTTACGTTTCTCTGAGGATGAAAAATGACAGCCAAATTAAAAGTCAGTGTTGGTTCTTATTCTGATAAGGGTATAAAAGAAGAAAACCAAGACTCGATAGGTCATATGATTCCAACTAATTTAAACTTATTATCGGCAAAAGGTGCTGCCTTCACTTTAGCTGATGGTGTCAGTAGTAGTTCTGAAGCAAAACAAGCAAGCCAAACTTGTGTGACAGGATTTTTAAATGATTACTTCAGTACTCCTGATTCCTGGTCTGTTAAAAAATCAGGTGGCAAAGTACTTACATCAATTAATACATGGTTATACAGTCAAAGCAATCAATTTCAAGATATTTCTCGTGGTTTAGCAAGTACATTTTGTGGCTTAATTTTGAAGTCCACAACAGCTCATCTTTTTCACGTTGGTGATTCACGTATATATCAACTGAGAGCGAATAGTTTAGAGCAATTAACAACTGATCATCGAATCCATATGCCTGGTGAGAAAGAGTATCTTGGTCGGGCAATGGGGGTTGATTATCGTTTAGATATTGATTATAGAAAAGTACCAACAGAAGTTGGTGATCTATTCTTTATTTCTACAGATGGCGTACATGATTACCTATCTGATAAAGAGATTAAGAAAATACTGACATCAGATGAAACAAATTTAACACTTATATGTGAACAAATAGTTGCTCACTCATTAAAACAGGGTAGCCTTGATAATGTAAGTTGCCAGTTATTACGAATTGATCAACTTCCATCACAAGATGCAGATGAGATTTTTTCTAAATTAACAGCGCTACCATTTCCACCAGAATTATATGAAGGTGTTGTTTTAGATGGCTATCGCATTACAAGGGAGTTACACGCAAGTTCAACAAGTCAGCTATATCTCGCTATTGACACAGATACTGATGAAAAAGTCGTCATTAAAACACCTTCAGTCAATTTTGAAGATGATCCTGCCTATCTAGAACGATTTCAACTTGAAGAGTGGGCTGGCCGACGACTTGACTGCCCGCATGTTATTAGGACTATTGAGCAACACCGACCTCGTCGTTTTCTTTACTATGTGATGGAATATATTGAGGGAAAAACCTTAGAACAATGGATTGAAGACCAGACAGAAGTTGATTTAACCATGATTAGAAATATTGTTTCTCAAGCTATTTCAGGCCTGAGAGCATTTCATCGGCTTGATATGCTTCATCAAGATATCAAGCCTGGCAACATCATGATAACCGCAGAAGGTTTGGTTAAAATTGTCGACTTTGGTTCAACCAAAATTGCTGGCATTGCTGACATTTCTACACCGATTGAACGTAAAGAGTTACTGGGTACAAAACACTATACTGCACCTGAATACCTTATTGAACAATCAGGCACAACACAATCTGACCTATTTTCTCTTGGCTGTATTATTTATGAAATGATTACCGCTAAGCTTCCCTATGGTGATGGACTTGCCAAAGCAGCAGATCAGCGAGCACTGAATCGTTTAAAGTACATACCGATTAGTAACCATATAGCAAATATTCCCCATTGGGTGGATAAGGCAGTCAGAACAGCTGTTCAAATTGACCCAGATAATCGTTATGAAAAATTATCAGAACTTGAATCAGATTTGAGAAAACCAAACCCTAATTATTTGAAAGAAGATCAACTTCCATTGCTAGAACGTAATCCACTTGGTTTTTGGAAGGCTTTTGCAGGGATATTATTTGTATTGAATTTGATATTAGCTTATTTATTGCTTAGATAGGGGTGACTTTATCTAACTGGTTTGTAACTACTCAGCAAAGCTGAGTAGTTCAATGAAATTATAAAGAAAATCCAGGTAACTTCCTCTCAAAGACCAGCGTCATTGCCTCAGTTGCACTGCCGCCCTGTTGTCGGCAAGTTGATAAATAACCTCTGACACGACAAAACATCTCGGCGCTCTGGGTACTGCGAAAACAGCCCCATATTTTCTGTTGAACTTCGGTCATACGAATCGAATTTCCAGCGGCATTATTGGTAAAGGGTACGTAGCCATTTGTCATAAAGCGCAGCCCCCCCCCCCTGTGTCAGGATAGTTATCACCATAAAAAAATGCTGAGATTCTTCCACCGTTACAATATCAGGAATACGCACGGTTTTATGAGGCCTGATTAATTGGAGATCTGTCCAGATTTTTTTGTAATATCTGTGTATAAAAAAACTTTAGTCCATAAAGGCTCAGTTTAACCGCACTCCAGGACAAACGATCAAGTAAATCATGGAAATAATCCAGTAATTGAACCTGGGTTAATGCTCTAACTGATAGTTGAAATACTCTCCAACACGCCACATTGCGCAGGAGTATGCATCAATCGTCCTGGGTCGCAGACCCTTCAACATAAGATGTTTGCAGTGTAACTCATACTGACGATTGAAATGTGCAGAAACGGGGAGTCGCTATTTTTGCGAAAGCTTGTTTTGGGCATCCCAGCCCAAGCAAGCGGCAAAAACTTAACGCGACCGCTAATGCTTTCAGCGCCCCAGACGTCCTGCATATGTGCCACTTCACCACTACTATTGTAAACTCGGCGCTGGCTTCTTAACACTCCCTCAAATGACTGGACGGCGTTTCGGAATGCCTTTTATTTGTAAGCGTCGATTCTTCCCACTATAGTGGACCCCTGAGTCAAGACAAAAACTCACTGAGTTTAAGTTGTACATTCAATTTTACTTGCAACTGAACAGCGTTGCCCCGGTTTTATCTTTGTTTCCGTTGTTTCGGCTTTGGTGGCGGCAGTATCCCCCGTGGAGCAAAGCGGAACGGGGGATACTGCCGCCGCGCCGAATTTATCCACGATAATGGCTCCACCACCCCTAGCAGATTGATATACGTTGTTTGGTGTTTTA
>Ga0066608_1001206_pt1 | contig 13789 bp, 6 predicted proteins | sample SaaInlV_DNA_135m_FD_60377 | JGI IMG/M metagenome (GOLD analysis project Ga0066608, IMG submission 60377) | Marine microbial communities from expanding oxygen minimum zones in the Saanich Inlet - SI075_LV_DNA_135m | ecosystem: Environmental > Aquatic > Marine > Unclassified | place: British... | reverse complement strand
CATGCATTGTAGCGATTTGGATTAATTGAACCAAATTGAGATACAACTGTTGGACTATTTACATCAATATTCTCAATGTGATTTAATCCAAATCCAGACTCATTATCTTCAGCGTTTACACCAAATTTGAATTCCATACCAATGTCAGTAGAATTCTTTTGGTAATTAAACTGAACCGTATAGACAGAGTCGCCAGCTGTTGCATCACCATGGGTACCGTCATCATGCATTTTAGCAAGGCTGTCTGCACGGAGGCCTGAGCCCCATGCACCACGGGCATTCCATCCACCAATGGCTGGACCGTTCATCCAAACACCCCAACTGAATATACTGTCCCGATCGCTGTAATAGAGTGTTTTAGCACCTTGAATACCAGCTAAAGAATCAGCCGTATCACTGCCATAAGACAGTAACTGGTAATAGATAGGTCGTAGATCTGCTGTCCATGTAACCAAAAGGCTATCAGAATCGGCAGCATTGGCATCAACCTTGGTCGCATTCCGGAAGATCGGGAAACGACGACCATGTGTTTTGGAATCCACATAATCAACCAAAGAAACATCAGTGCCACCTTTTCCTTTAAGGGGAGCCCAACGACGTTCCTGTAAAGATACATCTTTCCACGTAGTGTCAAAGTTGAAGAAAATTTCCCTGTATTCAGTACCACCGGTTACACGGTAGTATTGGTAATACATTCCAAGGGAATCATCAATTGCAACACTATCTGTTGGAGAAATTGTAACTTTGTAATCGCCACCTACACCGGCAACTAAAGTATCCACATGGACTTTATCTGATGTTTTTCCATAACCCCATTTTACCAAAAGAAGATCACCATCGGCCCAACCATTGTTAGCGATAGCTTTACCGATATTGGTATGAAAAGTTAGTGAAGGTACTTTGGAGGATGCTGTGAAAGGAGTTGGTGCTTTATCGTTCCACCATACCCAATGTATCGTGGTGTCTTTCATGGCCGTGTTCAGAATTAAAATCCTATTTTCATTACCATCATGATAGGCGCCATTCAGATTTTCTGAGTTATTCCAGTCTGCTCCGATTGCGAAACGGTACATATGTAATCCACCGGTCGCCCAACTTGCGTTCACTTTATCCACTGTATCAATATAAGTTTGAGGTAATTTCATATGGAATTGCCAATAGTCACTACTACCTACCCGAGATAATTGAAAAGTACCCGGACTCCACATATTGTCTGAGCCTCCTTGGGGGAAATGCCCTACTAAAGAGAGCACATCTGAATCAGGATTAAAATCAGTATTTAACCCCATGTTAACTCTAAATGAAATATCAACTGTGTCAGCTGTGGCGGTATAGGGCGGTGTATCGTTGCTTGGTCCACGGCCCAAGTAATGAGTTATCGATGTAGCCGCTTCGGTGTTAGATGACAAATCCATCTTAAAATTATCACCGCTATATGACGCTCCTGGAAGATCATTCTCCCAATAACTTGATACGGTCCCATCCAAATTGGCAATATGGCCGCCAAATTTGAAATCGTAAACCAGGCTGTTATCAAGAGCAATATCAAGAGTCCAATTATCGCCGCCAGAAGAACGGAGATTCGTTCCAGGTCCCCATGCAGGATTTGCAATAACGCCTGTTCCGTCTCCAACGCTTCCACCCCGTAGGTCAACCATCATACCTGGACCGCGGGGGGTAAGCCCCTCAATATGAGAGGTGTTTACATTCATTGTAACCTTGGTATCACCTATATATGAGACGAGATCATCAAAGTATAACCCACCATGGTCATCATTACTTTTTTGATAATAACCAATTCCGATTTGGACATATTTAGTACCAGCAGGGATAGTATGAGAGACAGACAGTGGAGTCCAAACGTCAGCCGGAGAATTCACATCCATTGAATCGGAAAATGAACCAGCATAACTACCCCAGTTTGCATCAAATGTTTTAACAAATAGATATGCCTTGTTCTCTCCTCTAATACGATCTTCGTTGTAGGTCATTGAGACACCGGACAAAACCACCTGTTTTCCTGCGGGAACATCTGTAAAAGTTTGGTAGACGCTAGATTCATTTTCGCTGCCATTGTATTGACCCCAAAGCTTAAAGCCCCAACTACCCCAATAAGATGGATATTGTCTTGAGGATCCGTACATTGTAACACCTACCTCTTCGTATGCAAAGCTTGCATAAGTTGTTGGATGGACTCCCCAATTTGCCTTGCCTGTGGCACTGGTATCCTCGAATCCAGCATTGACAAGAACATTGCCAACATAAGACTGTGCTGATACAGTCAAACAACAAAATAGACTAATTAATCCTAACGTTTTCTTCATAAGAATTTCTCCAATCTTATATATTTGAACGAATACATTTAGTAACGCAAGTAAGAGTCACTAAATAAAGTTATCCGAATATATGGTCATCCTTTATAGAAAAAAAAGGAAATAATTAAAAAAGAAAAGCAATACTTAAATGAGGAACTGTGCCAAATTTCCCGAAGGATTGAATGGCATAGTCCATGCGAATATCAAATCCGCTCGCATAGAATTGCGTACCGGCGCCAAAGGTAAAGCTTTCTTCACTATCAGCATTCCCCAATCCTTTATATCCAACTTGGATTCGAGTCCGATCTGAAATGACTGTCTCAACACCGATATTGATCATTTCCACATCATCGCTGGGGATGAAGGCATCAGTGGTGACTGTTACATTTAATTTTTTTTGATCAAACACTTTTACCGCAGTACCGACGCGGAAAAATAAAGGTAGTGGCCATGGATCTGTTTTGAGTGTGGCTACCAATGCTTCGTTGTGGCCGGAATTGTCCGGATCCAAATCTATTTTTTTATAAAGATCTTTTCCATCCAAAGTCATGTCAGAGCCAAAATTGGAAATGGACATGCCGATCCGAACCTTATCCGAACTGGTTTGATAGAATATTCCCAGATCTAGAGCAAAGGTGGAAGCGGAAGAATGATGAATTCGCTGTGAAATATATTTCCCCATACCGCCAACAGAGAATCGGTCAGAAAGATTTCGGCCATATGCAAAGCCCAAAACGATATCTGAAGCTGTCCAATATTGGCCTGTGCCATTTTGGTTATCCAGGTCAGTGATCTCCTCCCGGCCATGATTCAATTGGGATAAATAAAATCCAACTGAATGGGTTGTGTTTAACCGTATGACAGAAGATAGTAAATGGAGGTCGGTCCCAACCAACCAATCGGCTTTGGATAAAATGGCTTCGGACCTGTTGAGCCTGGCTAAGGCACCTGGATTCCAATAAAGTGTTGATGCATCCCCGCCCATAGCAGAAAAAGCGCCACCCATGCCTACAGCCCTCGCGCCCACACCAATTCCCAGAAAGGATGCCGCTGCAGACCCAACTTTAGATTGGGCCGGGACCTGACTAATCAAGAGAGTAGCTATAAGAAACTTTCTCATTTAATAACCGCCAATTTTCCGGATTTCTTACCACCAGTTTTTGATTCGACGATGTAGTAATAAACGCCAAAGGCAATATCGAGATTCTCTTTCGTTTTTAGATCCCACGTAATGGTGCCGGTATGCATATCACCGGAATGATTAATGGTCCGCAGATGTTGGCCACGCGTCGTAAATATATGAACGCGGCTATCCGAAGGTAAATTCTGAAATTCAACTTTTCGTGTACCCCGTCCGCTGGTGATCCCCGGAGGCAGGGGAGACTCAAATTTATGTCCCACGATATAAGGGTTAGGGACAACACGAATATCGCCCATCTCATTTTTAACCAAGGGGGCATTAACCTCAGGCGCAGGACCTTGGAATACAAAGGAATCCGTATTCCTGAATGGCTTAGAAAAATCAATAAACAATGTGTCACCCGTACCAAAATACAATTTGGTTTTAGGGTCTTGGGCTTGCCTTAGAGCGAAGGTAATATTCCAGGTATATCGGTCTATCCCCGTTGAATCCTTTTCATAAAAATAAATGTAATCGAAAGGATTTATCTTCCCCCTGTGGCTTAGGGGATAATCCCAAAGATAGAAGGGTACATTTACATTATCAGTAAGATTCATCACTTTAAAATTGGTTTTTGTCCCGGCTGAATGATCAATTAAAGATCGATAGGATTGACCAAAATCGGATTGATCTGAAAAAACGACAGCATATTTATTGGGCACCCGGATGGCCTTTAAGTCAATTTTGCCATCAAAATTTGTATCTAGATCCGAAGCACTCACTATAAAATGCAGTGTTGAATCAGCCTGGTTTTGGGACCAGGTTGATCCATCCTCAGTTGTCCACCAATAGGTTTCTTTTTCTTTAGCCGTGATGAACCAGTCATTGTTGAATTGAATGGACAAGCCATCAAATATATCCGAATCTTTATGCTCCGGCACGTAAGGTAACTGGTTGGGGTTCGTCCATACCGATTCATGGATGTAGGGATTTTTATAAATGGGATAATAATTAAAGGTTAATTCATGATCATCATTTCCAAGAGAGCCTTGACTTGCAGCCCGGATTCGACCCCTTGCATAATCAATCTCATAATCTGATGCGGGTATTTCTGCCCCGATGCTATTCACCAATTTAACCGAAGAAGGTATGATGTTTTTCTTACTGAGCTGCACCCGGAATGTGTCGTTGGGCGTAAACGATTCGGTTAAAGGATCTAGATCTTTTATACTATACATGGTTGTGACAGGCATATATTCCTCATCATCAAACCAGTCAAAGTTCGGTTCACCATAATTCGGTTTGCCATTGTTTTCGGTTCCATCAGGATCATTGGTTCCTGCCAGACCATCAGTGCCAACGTCATCCGTAAGAAGATCCCAATCTTGGTCATTATCAATGCCATCGGTGGCTGTATCAAAGAATTTGATTTGGTATTGATGGCCAGTGAGGCTTTTTTCATCCATGATATTGATAGCAAGTGAGCCAGTCCCCGGACCGGTATGATTAAGTGGAATCGTATCATTAAGTGTAAAACCAGCCGATTTTGCAGTGGGTGTGATAATAGCTGTATTTTGATCCGTAATGATCTCGCCAGTGGGCAGGGCGGAAATGAATTTTGAATTCTCCGATGGAAAAATATCTTTCGCTTGATCACCATGATCGTAAGCGACCAGTGCATAATAATAGGTTCGTCCGTTTTGGACATTTTCATCCACAAAAGAATGAACCAACCCTGTTTCACTGCCAAGGTAATAAGTATATCCTTTTGTATCTTGAAACAGGTTAGGAGATGGATAAAAATATCCACTGATACCGTCTTTTTTATCGAATTGGGTAAGGGTACTATATCCCTGTATCAGACCGTTGGCATCGGTGATATTTCTCACATCATTAAAATTTGGGTCAGTGGCACGATAAATTTTATATCCTTGGAAATCTTTAACTTTAGTTACCGGATCAAGGCTTTCTTCCGCAACACGATTCCAATAAAGGGTTACCTTTCCATCTCCGGGAACAGCCGTCATGGTGGGTTTTTTTGGCGGTGGGGGAAAGCGATAATCGCTGTTATAAATATCCTGAACCGTTTTTTTATTGTTGACCAGATCTTTCAGGTCGTTTCCATAGACCAGAGCCACGGAGAATCTCTCCGTTTGACCGGCTCTAAGGGGAAAATACCCAGCGCCATAAATAAAATCGCCATCCTCACCGGCAATGGGTTGCCCATTTGAAATGGATGAAGGCACATCAAAATATCCGGGTTTGAGCTGATCCCATAATTCTTCATCTTCTTTAGCAGGGTAAAGGTTTGCCGGGGAAAAATAGTTAAAACTGGTTAATCCAATTTGATCCGATTCATCCACATCAGTACGGTCAAAGTTGGGTTCGCCCAATGTTGGTTTTCCGTCCAATTCACCATTGTCACCCGTTTCGGCAATACCATCTGCACCTAGATCGTCATATTCCGCATTCCAATCACCATCATTATCAATACCGTCATCACGCCGCTCATCAATGAGTGTATTTAAAATACCATAACCGGTAATATAATCGATATAAGCTCGAGGATTAATTGTATCAAATAAAACAGTGCCATCCGGCTCGATTCGACGCTGATTGTAATGGAGAAAATAATTTTCATCCACCAACCCATCTAGGTCATTGTCAATACCGTCAAAGGCATTTTCATTGGAAAGCTCTCTGCCCTTGAGGTCGTAAACAATGTTTCCTTCCATTAAATAAGTTTTACCGGGGTAGACCACGATTGTAGCGCCACGTGTTTTCACGATTACACTATCGCGGTTTGGAATAGTATATTTTTTACGGTTGTATTGTTCATCAATCAATACCACTTCATGGCCGGGCTGAATGAGGATCGAATCAAAACTGGTTACGTCAAAAAGGGGCGCAGAGGCGCTTGAGATTAGATTAAAATCACCATCGTTATCGATGCCGTCATATGGGTTCCCAGGGCTTTCTAAAAAGGCATATCCCACCATGCCTACATCACCGACCCAACGGGGATTCCGATCTACATTGTTGTCATAGTCCCCTGTGTATGTAATGTCATTTTCTACATCAAAAAATGACCAGTCATCGTCATATTCCTGTGGGCGGTCATCAGAGCCGGTTACTCCCACATAAGTCCCAACCAGCATACCAAAAACTACGTTGGTGTAATCCACCGTACTTGTATTGGTGACCTCGTAAAGCCAAAATAAAACGTCTTGAGCGAGAAACTGCTGCCATTGCATGCCTCGTACTTTTACCTCTAGTCCAAGACCATTCCGCGCTGGGTTTGTTGAATCGGGTTTAAAAGCCACGTTCCATTTATTGTATTGTGGATAGTTGAATTCTTCATCATTATTATCATCCATGACAAAGAAACTTTCTTGCTGAATATTTTGCAGATCTTTCCCAAAATAACCATTCCATGATCCACGCCAGCCGGGATCGTCACCATCCTTTTGCTTATCGGGCCAGAATGGCGGCCACGTGGTTTTATCCGTACTCATTGCCACGCTTTCCTGGTTTTCGTTGAAATACCCGGCACGGGGTTCAAAACTCCAGGATTTTCCTCCAGGCGATTCTTCAAACCCGGTGGAAGTGGGGCGATTTGCAGGAGAGATCACGACCGAATGAAATTTGACAGGATTTCCCGCTGTATCTAATGTGGTGATTTCTGCGCCTACCATAGGTGAAACATCGCCGATATAACCATTATTATCATGGAGCCATGCACCGCGTGGGCCTTTATTCCCGGGCTGCCCCACAACACCCCAGTTGCCATATACAGTTCGGACCAGGTTTCCATTATGAATTCCTGTCCGTCGAAATTGACGCCCGGATGCTTCCTGGGCGTACATCCATGAAAAAATGGATAGTGATAAATAAAGTAAAAACTTAGAATGCATAGATAACCCCAAATTCAATTCTTCTCGGCATTGAATAAAAAGTTTCATTTTTAAACCAGGATTCGATCGTATTCACAGCTTCATCGGTATTTTGACTTTTAGCAATATTTTCCCAACGGGTGAAATCGGCCTTGCCGGAATCATCATAAACACCATGTTGATTCAGGTAATCAAAAACATTTTCCACCCTTATAAATAGTGTGGCATTTTTGAAGGGGGTGTAGAATCCTTTAAAATCTACATTCCATGTAATTGGCTTTTTACCCGAATTTTGCACCAAGGATGAAATATCCTCAGTACTCAATGGGGTGTAGGGTAATCCGGACCCAATTTGGGCGATGGCAGACATACCCCAATTCTTTCGGTTATAGGCAGCGGATAAATTAACCGTATGGCGCTGATCCCAATTTAATGGAATTAGTTGAATCTCAGGGAGGGAGCCGCCGGCTATGGCATTTCTGGCCTGCTGGGGATCCGATGCAGACCCTTTTGCAATTTGAAAAGTATAATCCAAGTTACCCGAAAGCCCATTAGTCTCACGCATACTTATTGACATGATCACTCCTCTTATATAGGCAAAATCTGAATTAACCAGTTTATTATATGAAGCGGAACCACCAAATAAATCTATCTCTTTTGAGCGTGTCCCCGTTAAATCTCTAATATCTCGAAAATATGCTGTTAAATCCATTACTATATTTGAAGTGATGGATAACTGGATTCCCAATTCTCCTTGTACAGTTTTTTCCGGGCGTAAATCAGAATTCCCTATGACACCAATATTACCGGTACCTTGCCCCAAATCAAAATCAGGATTCATATACAACAATTGAAATCGAGGTACCTGGAAGAAATGCCCATAAGAAAAATGAACAACACCTGTTGTTGAAAAGGGAAAGGAGGCGCCAAACCGGGGACTGATTTTCCATTTTGGTGATGTTTGTTTAAACCAGTAGGTTTTTCGATCTGATAGGGTAACGCTTGGTTCTCCAACATCTCTTACCCCATTTTCATTTAAATCTGTATAAATATTCTCGGGGCGGATAGGATTATTGATAGATGGATCGGTAGGGTCACTTAGGATTTCCCCTTTTGGATTAAAGTAATCCACACGAAAACCAATATTAATAATCAATTCATTGAATTCAATTTTATCCTGAAGATATGCACCCGCTTCAAATGGATTAAACTGGTAGGAACTTGAGTAAATGGTTGAATCAGGCAGTCGTTGTGGATTGATTAAAAAGGGATCATCAATCAATTCGTTAAAACTCGCTTTTTCATCTGGCGGCCGGAGTGAATAATCTACGTAAGAGAGCTGGTGAAATCGAAAGTCAATCCCAGTTTTAACTTGATGCTGTTTATTCATTTGACTGGTTAAATCAATTTTTAAAGTTGTGGTACTTGTTTGTCTTGAAAAAACAGATGGGTTTGTTCCGCCAGTTAGAAAACTATAAGGCTGTGAATTGAGTAATTTTGGATGGACATATTTATTCCATTGATCCTTGGCATAGGTTTGATGATTATATGATTTATTGAACCGAGTGAAACCAACAGAAACAAAAGTTTTTCCCGAAAAACTATGGTTTAGATTTAATAAATGGGTTCTTCCTAATCGAAACCGAGTTAGATTTCCATTAGGATTGTACCGATACATCCGGTCATAGTCTTGGTATGTTACATCATCATTGATCAGTGTATATTTTAATTTTGTGAAGGGCGAAAACTTGTAAATCAACTTCCCTTGGAGATACAATTTTTTATTCCAGTTCATGGGTACATAAGCATTATCCCCCTTGCCGGGATAAAGGGTATCACCATTTTCTATGTTGAATCGATACAGCTGGAATTCATCTGTCTTGTCGCGGTATGAAACATTGTGAGGATTGAATCTTCGCTGTCCTTCATGAATCCCTTGGTAGTAAATCGTTCTTCCAGTTAGGTTGAAGAATAGTTTTTCTGGAATGATTGGCCCTTCAATATTGATATCAAAATTATTGGTGGTTAGAGGATTGAATGATTTAGCATTCAGAAACAGGTCAGATTTACCTGTAAGAAAATCACCACCGTAAACCGTTGCGCTTCCTCTGAATTTGTCCGAATTGTCTTTGGTCACAATATTAACAATCCCGCTCATGGCCTGACCGTATTCCGCATTGAATGCGCCGGAAATTACCTGAATTTCAGAAACTGTATTTTTATTCACATCAACAATAGTACCACCGTCAAATACGTCAGTCATGGGTACGCCATCGATCCAGAATGCCACTTCTCCGGATCGGCCACCACGAAGGTGTCCCTGGACAAATCCCGCCTGCAATTCGAGTACTTCAGAAATTTCGGTAACGGGTAGCTGGTCTATCATGTCACCATCTACAATGGCTGTTGAAGCTGTCAAATCTTTGGTGATCAATGGCCGCTCGGCTACGACGGTCACTTCTTCTCCCTCAATGGTTTCTTCTTTCATTGAGACATCTATGGTTGTAGTCAAGTCAGATCGAACAATTACATTGGTAATATTAGAGGATGCATAACCAATCATGAGTGTTTTAACTGTGTATGTTCCCGGAGGAATATTTAATATAATATAGGCACCATCCAAGTCAGTTCTGCACCCAGAGAAGTTCCCTGAAGAATGATGTTACATCCGATTAATGGGTTACCCGTTTTTTCATCAGTGATTACACCGACGACTTTTCCTGTAATGCCCCCATAAAGGTAGCCGCAGGTTAATAAAATTGATAGGATCCAGGTTTTAATTTTCATGGATAAAAATATGTCCTGATTTTCCCTTAATGTTATTTTGGTTGGCTTTACCAATCAATGATGTCCAATCTGTCTTGGTTTTCCCCCAAATGGAGGAAGGTATTTCTGTAGAATGTTTCGCCCCATTAAAGATGGCTAAAATCGTTTGATCATCATAAGAGCGAGAGAAAATATATAAACCATTTTGGTCGGTATACACCGTTTTATAATCGCCGTAATTAAGTACATTATATTGAGATTTGAGTTTATTCAGCTGTTTGTAATGGTTAAAAAGTTCAGTATTTATTTCAACTGGATCACTAGGCCTCTGTCCATCGCAGTCATTCCGGCGGTCGCATTGGTGGGCCTTTTCATTATTATAATTAAACTCCTCCCAAATCATCGGCTTTCTGCAATCGGGATCATCGGCGCCCCACATGCCAACTTCGTTACCATAATATATAAAAGGTGTACCTGGGAAAATGTATTGAAATGTGACCATGGTTTTTAGTGTCTGCCATTCATTCTCATTGGGTTTGCGAATATCAAAAAGAGGCTGATACCAGGTGTTGTTTTCGTGGTCAATCCAGCGATCCGGATTCACAACTGCCGATGCAAGCCGTTCCGTATCGTGGCTGTCAAACATATTTTGGAGTGTTAAAGATCTCTCGTGACCATATTCAGATATAAAACCGTTTAATAATGCATCAAGTTGGTTTGGTGAAATCTGATCTTGTTCATTAATAAAAAATTTATACATAGCATCACCGAAGCGATAATTCATCACAGCCGTAAAGCGGTTCTTCACCATCCAGGGGAGGGCATTGAACATTTTGTTTTTCGGCCAATCCTCCCACCAGACTTCTCCCGTTAAATAAGCATTCGGGTTAATCTCCCGTACCCAACCGCCAAACAAAGTCCAAAACCGGATCTGCACTTTTTCAGCCACATCCAGACGCCAACCATCAATTCCATCCGAGGGATCGCCGTCGTTATTGGGATCCATCCATCTTTTAACGATTGCATGCAAATGGTCACGTACCGGGGGTATTGGCCCGAGGCTATCTTGTCTGAATGATGGTAAATCCGTCACCCAGCCCTTATATCGCATTTTGCCATAGGGATCTGAAAACAAAGGGGGCAGGTCCACAAAATCTTTATTGTGAGATAAATCCTTTCTGTCTCTTCCTTTTACAACAAACCAATCAATATAAGGGCTTTTGTCGCGGTTTTTTAATACATCCTGAAAAGCCCAGAATGTCATTCCCACATGATTGAATACGCCATCAATAATAATATGCATATTTCGTTTGTGAACTTCCCGAATCAATTTTAAAAACAGTTTATCAGCCGAGGTCCATTTCCATGTAGATGGATCATTGGGGTTTTCCGATTGAATAATTTTTAAATCACCTATGGGATCAGGACCGAAGTGCCGATCTATATGATGATAATAAGCCGCACCATATTTATGTGATGATGGGGAATCAAATACAGGGTTTAAATATATTGCATTTATCCCCAAATCCTGGAGATAATCCAGTTTATGGATGATACCTTCAAGGTCGCCCCCATACCGGCGCAACTGAAATTGGTAGCGGTAGTCCTGATCGTTTTTGATCTCCCATGGCTGGAATTCGTACCAGTCAGAAGTCCAGGGCGAAACAGCCCATTCAGATTGCTTATCCCACGGCCAAACACCTATCAGGCTTACCATAGTGGGGTCGTTTGATTGATCACCGTTGTAAAATCGGTCTGGAAAAATCTGGTACCAAACAGCAAGATGATGCCAATTTGGATTCCCTGCCAGAGCAAAGGATGAAATTATGGTGATCAAAAAGGGTTTGTACATTCCAGGTCCAAGAATAATGTTTGAAAAATAGACACTCAGTCTTGAGTTACTAGTAGAAACTAGTTATATTCTTATAAGTTACTCAATAGATTTTTGAATGAAATCCCCCCATATAATTAATAGGAATTAAACAGCATGGCTGATCTCCAAGAAGAATTAATCACCCTTTTACAGCAGTTTGGTTTGTCACGGAATGCTTGTAAAGCCTATGTGTCACTACTTAAAAATAATCCTGCAACCGGTTATGAAATCAGTGCACAATCGGCCATTCCCCGTTCTGCTATTTATGCCACGTTGAACAGGCTGGAATCTATGGGCCTCGTTAATTCTGAGGGTGATACACCCAAAAAATATATTCCGCTGGCTCCTTCACAGTTAATCGATCATTTAAACAGTAACCATTCCGAAAATATCAATGGACTTGAATCTGCTCTTGATGATTTAGAATTGGATGAAGAAGCATTCGATTTTTGGCATATCCATGGCTATAATAATTTGATTATTAAGTTGAAGGAAGCAATTAACAAGGCCAATGAAATGGTTTTGATGAACTCTTGGGCGAAAGAAGTAAAACAGCTTGAGAGCGAATTGGCTGATGCGGAAAAACGGGGTGTAAAAGTGATCCTGTTCAGTTTTTGCAAATTGAATAAGAATTTCGGGAAAACAATTTCATATAATATTGCTGAAGAAAAAATTGCTGATATTTGGCGGCCAAAGATTGTCTTAGTTGTGGATCACCAAATTTCTATCATGGGTAGCGCTAAAGAAAATGGCAACCGCGCCATTTGGACCTCTAACGAAGCATTGACAAAAATCGCCATGGATTATACCATTCTAGATATTACTCTAGCTGGGCAGCGGCTTAAAATAGATGTGAGTGAAGTGGTAGAAAAGATCATGAAGAAAGATAACTTCGATCTGGACCAATTGATCGAAAAAGCGCAATTAAAATAAATCTTCTTTTTTCTTTATAAATATCTTTTTTATTTTATAGTTACTCAGAACTGAGTTACTAATTAGATTTCCTATCTGATAATCGTGGATTTATCCATTATTTGCCTCTAATTCAAACAAAAAAAGGATATCGTCTTTTAACATAATGAATAATTTTTCTAGAGAAAGCGGTGTGCTGCTGCACTTAACCTCATTACCTGGCCCTCACGGAATTGGTGATTTGGGGCAATCAGCCTTTCAATTTATCGATCAACTTGAACAGATGGGACAGAAGTTGTGGCAAATTCTACCCAGTGGTCAGCCGGACAATTGTTATTCGCCCTACAGCACAATTTCGGCTTTTTGCAACAATCCATTGTTGATCAGTCTGGATTTGCTCTGTGAGGATGGATACATTGAAAAAAAAGAATTGAACCGATGCCCTAATTTTCCGAAGGAAAAAGTTGATTATAAAGCTGTTGAATTATTTAAAATCCCCCTTCTCCAAAAAGCTGCTGATCGATTTCAAAGAAACGCGACTTCAGATGAGATAAAGTCCTACCAATCCTTCTGTAATGCCAATAATTACTGGTTCGATGATTATACTTTATTTATTATCCTTCGTTCTTTAGAAGATGGAAAACAGTGGTCAGATTGGTCTGAAGCATTTGCCATGCGTGATGCACAAACATTGGCGCAAATTCGCTTAGATTATTATCGCAAAATAGAAAATATTAAAATCCTTCAATATTTCTTTTACATGCAATGGCGAGGATTAAAAGAATATGCTAATAAACAAGGAATTAGGATCATCGGAGATATACCCATTTATATCTCTTACAATAGTGCCGATGTATGGTCCAATCGTAATTTATTTAAACTGGACGGCGATGGACGCATGATGGCTCAG
>Ga0066608_1001183_pt1 | contig 13877 bp, 10 predicted proteins | sample SaaInlV_DNA_135m_FD_60377 | JGI IMG/M metagenome (GOLD analysis project Ga0066608, IMG submission 60377) | Marine microbial communities from expanding oxygen minimum zones in the Saanich Inlet - SI075_LV_DNA_135m | ecosystem: Environmental > Aquatic > Marine > Unclassified | place: British... | reverse complement strand
ATATCATAATATCTATTTATGATTTGATAATCTACTGGAAATTATATAATATGCTTCGATTGTTGTTTTTAACATTTTATTTAAATATTCTAGATCAACATCATTTTTATGCACTTTATCATTTATACCAAGTTCTATTTGATCTAAAGTAGTCATATACTCTTGATATTTTTTTATTGTTTTTTCTTTATTAATATCCATTAATTTATATTATACAAATACAAAAAAAAAAATTATACCTTACTTACTTACTACTATGAAAAAATATTATCACAGTATATGTATCTCTGATTCCTCCGATAACGTCTCAGCTGATGACTCTGTGCGGTATGACCTGTGCTTAGAAGACGAAGTTGTAAGACCGTGTGATATAACTTCAGATTCTTCACTTTTATTTTCTTGTATCGACGATGAAGTGACTGCCAATTTTGCCATAGATGAGCTTTTTATTGATGATATTAGTATATCCATTTTTTGCCCAAGTTTTGTTCTCGTTTCATTCAATACTTGCATATTACGATTCAATTCTTTGTTTCTTTCCGCTTGATTCATTATCTCTTTTTGTGTAAATTTAAGAAGACGATAGACTGTACCGATTGTCGTATTTAATATATCTTCTTTAAACTTATCTGGTAATCCTGTTTTATTTTCTGATAAATGTAATGCCCATAATCGAACAGTATAATTTAATAATTCATGTATAAATCTTTTTACTATACACATTATTTTTCTACTAGTTTTTTTATCTTTTATCGCTAATAATTTTTTGGGCATTTCTTCTTTTTCAAAATGAAAAAGAGCATTATTTAATTTAGATATCATTTCCATATTTTTCATAAACGGAGAATTTCTGTAATCAAATATTGATATCTTATTCTTTTCTTTTCTATAACAAATATATTTTGTAATTGCTTTTTTCGATTCTTCATATTGGGCATCTCTGAGTCTTGGCAAAAAATCAATTGGTTCAACTAAATATTTGATAAGATGATATATATTAAATTTGCCCAAGGGAGTTTTGGTCGCATCCATAAAAACAAACTGTTTTTTTCCTCTCTCATATTTCATATAAATAGACGGATTATTACTTGGAAATGCTTTCAACATTCAACCTATATATAACGTTTTTATAATAAATAAGAATATTTTTTAGTAAAATTTAACAATAAATATACTTCAATAAAAAATAATATCCGATAATATTATTTTTTTAATTCATCATATATATGATATTATTTAGAATATTTTCACTATAAAGAGTAATATGTTACAAGATATGACCATAAATATATACCATCATATTGTCATATGCAAATGCTTTTTAACAAGATAAATGATAATAAATATATAATATTTTCCGACAGCTTATTTTTTGGCATGTCCACATGATATATAAAAATATTGCAAAAATCACGATAAACACGTGTGCTGGAACACGAGAGCGTCTAATTATACGTCTTAATGTACAGTCATATGTGTAAAAATAGCTTTTTTTCGATAAAAATATATATGTATATGCAAATATAACACAAAAAGTAATACATGGTAATATCTCGGTAGATTTTTCAAAATATTTTTTGCGTAAAACAAGACGATAATTTCAACAAAACGCATTTTTATGGTCTCTACCATCACTCAATCGTAGACATATATACTTTAGGTTATTTTTTTTAAAAAAATGTTGTTTTTTGCGTTTTTATAGAAACAGTATTTTTTTTACTGTCGTATCTACAGTGACTTTTCTTCAAAAATTACCTAAAATCCGGTGGACCCTTCAAGTTCGCGGAAATTCATTTTATGGTCTTTCTCGGTCTTAAAACACTATTTTTTTATGCTGTCGGAAGAGACCGAAATGATCTTGTTTTTTGAATTATGGGTTTTTGAGGACGACGAAGACCACACATGATTTTTTTTAGTGGATTTCCAAAGACGTCCGAAGAGTGAAAAACTTTTTTTATTTTTTTTTTTGACATTGCATGTACCAAAAGTAATACAGATAAGCATTTCGTTTTTTTGAAAAAACTTGCGGATTCCACCGCAGATTAGGTAAAAAAACTCAATGTTGCAGAAAAAATATTTTAAGACCATTTACCGTCTTAAAACCGACATTTTTTTGACACAGTTTATGACCATTTTACGTCTGTTTCAAAATATGGCTATCTCTGATGAGCGTTCAGTCTTGCTATAAAATAAAAAAATTCAGTTTATGGTCTTAACCAAGTAACACCAGAAAACAAAAAGTAGTTTTGTGACGTTAAAAAATAAAGTTATTTTTATAGAGGACCACTGTAAGACCGTATATGTATAAAATATATTATTTTTTATGGTCTCGTAGCTTACCTCTTCGCTTCACTAAAAAATTGGTAAAAACAAAAAGTGTTATATGTGGATAATTATTTTTTTACACTTGCAAGACTTTTTCCATAATAAATATCTTTTGTCTAAAGTCAAAAAATGTTATTTTTTTTAGGTAATTATTTCTTCTCCTCTCTCTCTCTCTAATTTTACGCATTTTTGTTTTTTCAACAATATAATTGCGTTTTAAAGACCATAATGATCTTAAAATAATTACAATAATATTTTATTTTACATCTAAATTCATTCGACCATAAATTTTTTATTTTTTTTTTTAAAGTCAAAAAGTAATATCTCCGACGATTAGGTAATTTTACTAATTTATTTTTTTGAGTGAAATTGCATTTTTTTACGTTTTTTGCGTAAAGTATATAAGATTAATATATTTTTTATATTTAATAGCGTTTTTTATGTGTTTTGAATGTGAAAAATGTGGTAAAAATTTTAATAGAAAGTGGGACTTAGATAGACATTTATATAATCGCAAAAAACCCTGTAAAAAAGTAAAAAAAAGTACAAAAAAGGTATCTGGTGGTAAACAAAACGTGCGTAAAACTAGATATTACACTAAAAAACCCTCAAAAAAACCCTCAAAAAACACCCATTTACTCAAAAAAAATGATAAAAAAGAAGTGGTGTCTCAGGAATTGGTTTACATGTGTGTATTTTGCAATAAAGCATACTCACGAAAGGATAATCTGAAAAGGCACGTTTCTCAATATTGTAAAAAAAGTGTTAAAAATACAATAGACGACCAAATGAGCACAAACCAATTTGAACAGATCATAAATATGATAGAAAGTCAACGCAGGAACGAATTAAAGGACGAACGGACTGAATTGAAAGAACTCATAAAATTGTATGGAAATCAGATGAGTATGCTCTTGGAGAATGTTGCGAAGATAAAAAGTACTACTAATAACAATCAAACTAATACGCAAAACATTGGTCATTATACAAATAACAATAATACAATCAAAATGGTAGCATTTGGCGAAGAGGATCTAAGTTTTGTTACAGACGAGGTGTATAAAAAGATCATTGGTAGAGGATTTAACAGTGTACCAACATTAATAAAATATATTCATTTTAATAAAAATAAACCAGAGTATCAAAATATATTTGTATCAAATAACCAAAATACATTTACATATGCGTATAGCGGAAAATCGTGGGACGTTAAATCGAAAAAGGATGCCGTGAAACAGCTTATTGAAAATAGTAGTAACGTGTTAATAGATAAATTTAATGAGCTAAAACCAAAGTTGTCTATACCAGCCATTAAAAAGTTTACTTCGTTCATGAATAAGATGAACGACGACGATATTGTTAATTGGATGGAAAATGAAGTAAGGATGCTTTTATATAATAATAGAAACGTACCAATGAAAAGAAAAAGAGTCATGGATGGTAAACATATTAATCTTATTAATCTTATTCGGAAATAATATTTTTTATTATTATAATATTTTTTATGATTATAATATAATCATAAAGTATATGGATTACGGAAAAGGAATAACCAGTCATTATATAACAAATACATTTATTAATATTAAAGGATATGATTCAACGATATTAACTGATTTACAAAGGGAAGATGATCATGGTTTCGTAGTCAAATCTCCTTACAAAGACGATGATGAATTCTTTAAATCAATTGTTGACACAAATAAATACAGAGATTATACTGCTAGAAAGTTCGATAGTATACCATTTGAGACAGATATTAATACTGACAGTGATACAAATTATTTATCAATTGCGTATAATGAAGGAAATAAAGATAATATTGTTTATGGTCATAATATGAGTATTTTGGGTAATATTTTGACTTTATTCAAAATAGGGTGTATGAAAGCAGGTGTTTATACATCACATACTGATCCAAAAAATGATAAGTTAAAATTAGGTGATTCATCTCTTAGTTTCGTAGAAGAATTGACAAGATGGCATGTTAAAAATATTAGAGGTGGGTTTAACAAGAAAACGGCATCTTCTGATTATTACCATTGGCACGACGATGAAGTATATAAGGACGCACGTGTAAACAACGGAAAACAACCATTATTTGATTATTTGGGCACAGTTACTAATTTGAAAAATATAAGAAGACTTAATGGATTTGGCCCAGATCATACGCCTACTATTAGAGATGAGGCTAGATCAGAACAATTCATAAGAAATAAACCTAAAATGAATATTGGAAGTGGTATATATAAATATGGAATGTATTATTTGGGGGAAAACATAGAAGATAAAACCTTACCATACTTGGGTCTCAAATTATCATTGCCTACAAATTTAAAATTATTAAGAATAATGGAAAACAGTAAATCTATAATTTTTGGTGTTGATCGTAGTTTCAATACTATACTAAATAAGAAATCATTAAGTTGGTACGGAAAAACATACGATTATTCTCACGACGGAGTAGAGTTAAAATCAGTTAGACAACAAAATATACAGGATGCAGATATAGAAACAGTTAGAACCAGTAGATGGGTTACTAGTGTAACACTTGTGCCGGTTTTAATGTCATTTCCAGCTCCTGGATCAGAACCAAGACCAGGACATGTGCCGGTAGATCCAGCTATTCCAAAATTATACGATGTTCATAGAAATACGACTATAGATGATTTTAAAAATACAATTAAGTCTATGTTGAGATTGTATGATATAATAACTGAAATTTCGTCATATATTTATCATGATGATTTTACAAAAAGAATAAACGGTGTCATAGATTGTCGAACAGTAAAAAAGCGATATAAAAACATAGATTGGATGGACATTAGTACTGATCTTGGTATTCCCCCTGAACACGAAGTATTTCGAACGAGATATGGTGTAATACCGGATGCAACTGCTATAAATGATATTATACGTTGCATGGTTCAAATGTCTGTTATACCAAATTCAGATTTTCATTTTCTTCAATTTGGAAATGCAATGTATAGTACATTTATGGAAGCCAAAAAGATAATAATGGAGAAAGTTTGTTTTTGGATTGGTAATTTTCCTACTGTAACAGTATTTGATATCCCCGATCCCCATAATCCTATTACGGAAATTCATTTACGAGAAGCACGACTACTCAGAATTGTTTTGAATTACTATTTTTATAGAATAAGAAAAGACAAAAGTCCAAAAGATCGTCAAGTTATAAAAGAGTTTACACCATCTCTCAAAACATTATATGGTCAAATGGAAATGTATAATAAAAATATTCCAGATATGAAATTGATGTATAAGAAAGATCTCGAAAAAGATAGAGAAGATATAAAAAATGTGTACGGTATTGATATATCGGGAATATCTTGATAAAAAAATATCTTGATAAAAATATTTTAATATTTTTTTAATGTGTTATATTAGATATAGATTATGGCATTGCCTGCGACAAATAACAATTTTATCCCAGAAGGGTTAAGTCCTCACAAAAATAGCGGAATTGCGGAATTATGTGGACAAAATAATATCCCATATTTAGTTCCTATAATGCAATTATTATACAAAGCGTTGTTGGATTCTAATGTTAATGTTTTAACAGGATTAGGTGGTGGTGGTGGTGCAGGACCAATTGCACATACAAATAGGGGAACATTATTGGAATTTTTATCTGAAAATACGATAAACATAGGTGGAGGCATTAATGCAGGTGCAGGTGCAATTAATATATTTGGAATGGATTTGGATATGACATATAACAATGTTGGTGCCGGTGTTAATGGAATATTGCCAGCTATAGTTAATAATGATGCACATGCTTATATTGCTATTGGTGCACCAGGAGGTAATTGGTACAACTATAATGTTACTCTAGTTGATGCAGTAGGTGGTCCACAATGTAATACATTTAATGGTGCTGTAAATGGTGCAATTCCAAATCTAGCAAATGGACTATATCCGCTAGGTGTTGCTGGTGCAGCACAAGCTAATTATGTTCCAACTGTTAAAGGATATATTACACTAATGAGTCATATAACACAATTAATGAATATAACATATCACAATGAAAATATTGAAAAAAATGTAAATACCGAGGATGGTAATATCATTTCGAAAACAGCCTATGCCGGTATAGATTGGGCGGGAATTGCAAGTGATCAAGCATTTTATCAAAATCACCCAACATTAAAAAATAATTTTTACAGATTGATTGCGGAAATGTCTGCAAAATCGGTAAATGCTGTTGGAATACCGTTGTTTGGTAATCGTTTTTATAAATTACTCGAATACACATATAATCATTTATTGGAGACTATTTCGCCATGGTTAAACAAATTTAAAAATTCTATTATTGATGGTGCTGATATTGGTAATGTTGGTCTTATGATGGGATTGTCTATGCAGGGAATTGATTCTTCAAAAAAAGAAATTAAAAAGAAAAATTCTACTGTTAGAACACTTAAACGAGTTATAGGAAATATTGGACCTAGAATCATAGGAATAGAGAATAAAGTTAAATCCTTACGAGATGTATCAAAAGAAATTGTTCTAAATATGGATGATGTTGGTGGATTTGACATACAGGGGTTAGCTGGCGGAAATGTAGATAGTAATTCAATCGAAACGACTTCTGATTTAGATGACATTTACGGATATAATACATCCGGATTAATGGGAGGAAATGTAAAAAAATATAAAAATGAACAATATGACGTACAATTTATACCTATTAGTGTTGGAGGATCGAGATCAAAAACTAGATCATTAAAAGTAATAAAATATAAAAAAAATACTACTAGATATCTAGGAATCAAAAATGGTTTCAAAATATATTCATTGGGTTTATAATTATTACAATAATTCACATAATAAATTATTTTTTGTAAAAATAATTTATTTAGTATAAATATATAAATAAAGATGGAAAACTTCAACATGAAAAACTTCAACATGAAAAACTTATTTTGGATTATGAGCATATGTATTGTGGTACTTGAAAATTCACCGTGGTTACCTAGCTACATTGGAAAGCTTTATAAATCAAATCTTATTGTAAGATTTTTGTATTTCTATGCAATGACTTACACAATGGAAATCGAACACGGAGTTTTGGGAAAAACTCCATTATATGGGGCAATTATTATGATGGTAATATGCGAAGCATTAATTTTGATTGGTCGTAAATATTACGCAGAAGATATGACCGGTGTGAAATCGTTGCTAGATATTTTTAATAAAGCAGAGAAAGATGTAGAAGAAGACTTGGACGTTCAAGTTGTTGCTGAATAAATTAATTAATCATTGTTAAAATAAATAATTAATATATATATATATATATATATACATGATTGAACTAAAACCAATTCACGCAATTATATTGCTCATTATTTATATTTTATATAAGGAATATTTTTGTAGTTCATCTGAACATTTAACCACGTTATCAACAGATCAACTTACAGCAATAGGAAATTTGTCGACATTGGCTCAAAAAATAAATAGCGGATCATCTGTTTCTGTCGGAGATTTGAATGTAACTGGTAATTTAAGTGTAAGTGGTACAACAACTACAAATGGAGAAGTTACAATGAAAAAAGAATTAATATGTGATGACGAAATTTATACAAATACGAGTATGCATGTCGATGGTCCTCTGTATATTGGAGGAGATTCTGGTAAACGTTGGAAGATTAACTCTGATGGAACTGATAATAATAAATTGATGTTTTACTATAATAACAATTTAGTTCAACGATTAGCAGATTCTGGGAATAAAGATATGGAGCCATGGAGAGTGTATTGGAAATCAAAAACAAGTGATAGTAGTCTTAATGATAGTTATTATATAGAAGCAAAAGGCAACTCAGGTGGTAATCCTAGTATGATTAGAAAAGCTAAGTCTGGTTCTAACAAATCGTGTAGTGTGCGTTTGAGTTGTTAATATTTTATTGTTGATTAATTGAATCATCAATAAAAATTATTTATTGAAATAATTTACTTACTTATCCTTCATGATATGGTTGTTGTGCCAGTACTCAATTGTTTGAACTTCTCCACCTTTTTGGATTTCAACTGTAGTCGGTTTCTTCAACTTCTTGCGTTCACCTACATAATTGTATTCCTTTTGTTTGCTTCCACGAGTGCACTCTTTGATTGTAAATTTAATCGCTCCCCCTGTCTTTTTGTTATTGGTCTTCAATTCACGGAGTAAAGATGTGAATGCTTTGCTTCCAGCTTGTTTTGGTTTAGATGCTCCGAAACGTCCTTTTGGTTCGTCGTTTACGACTAATCTAAAGTATCTTACTTTTTTATCTCCACCTTTTTGAGATGATTTTTTAGACTTTTTCTTGGATTTCTTAGATTTCTCAGATTTCTTCTTGGAAACCTTTTTGGGTTTCTTCGATGCTTTCTTAGATACCTTTTTTGCTTTCTTAGACGATTTCTTCTTGTCCTTACCTCTGCTCACTTTTTTGGAACCTTTCTTGGATTTCTTAGACGCTTTCTTGGATTTCTTCGATCCTTTGGATACTTTTTTAGAACCCTTAGATGCTTTCTTTGACGCTTTTCGGCGGGATTTCTTTTCTACTTTTTTGGATTTAGAACTTTTCTTTGAACCTTTTCTTGGCATGTTTATTGTATATATATAATTTATCTTTATATATTTTTTTTAAAAAAAAAACACACCTTATGAGATATCCAATTTTTGTTATGGGAACCAACTATATATTTTTTTTTTTTAGAATTAAAACGAATTTTATGAGTGATACATGATCGTCCTATACTAAATTATAAACTATACCTTTTTGTTGAATTCTATATGTTTTTACAGTATTATGATTACATATAATATTAATTATAATATCTTAATTTGTCGCATATAACTCTTTTTTGATATAATTATTAAAGGCAATTAACCTCATTTATTTTTATTTATATAGTGTATAGGATGAAGCACTTAACAATAGACGAGTATAAATTGAAGAATATTCGGTTTGAATATAAAAAATATTCGAAAATATTGAGACAATATTCAATCCATATTCAAGAGTGCTATAAACATTTAATTATTAACATAGACGAGCGCAATTTGTATTTATGTGGAATAAATGATCTTTTACGAAGGATGAATCAAATATACAATAATAATATGCTAGAATTGCATGTTGCATATGATGAGGATTATGATGAGCACAATTGCTCGAACGATTGTAGCGATAAATCCACATGTGATAGAAATTTATCAACATTGTTTCCTCTATTGCAAAATGATCAAGAAGTATCTTTTGAATCTGTCCAATCACTAGTCGATATTTGTAAATTATTAAAAGTTGAGTTTGCAGATCAAAAAGACCAAATAATATTTGATCAAGTATTTCAATCTCCGTTTTCATCTATACACAGCGAAATATTAAAAACAATAAGTAAACAAATAGGGTTTCCATCTATTAAGTTAGCAATGGAACTTATATCTGGTCCCCATTGGTCGAAAATATATTCAGAAAAAACAAAACAGTTAATAGACATGTATAACGATATTTTTGTACCGATAACATATAAATTACAAAAAGGCAATAAAAAAGAAATAATTGTTTCCAAAATCGACCCAATAACACCAGTTTTGTTAGATGATTGTGCTAAAATAATCATAAAAAAATCAGTTACTCCAATTGTTTCGTATTCGTTTTCTGGTTATTTCAAACACGATTGTTTAAATATGTTAATCAGAACTTCACAAATATGTTATCCTCATATATTTCAAAGAAGAAAAACATTAGAAACAAAAATAGATAAAAATTGTTATATATCAGAAGATTTCAAAAGATCGTATCTGAAAAATTTGTCTGTACGTGATATTTTGGTTTTATCAAATGACGAATTTGTCGAAATGCTCAAAGAGGATCACAAATTATACGAAAAAATATCTAAATTAAATTTTATGAATTTAATGAAAGAATTTATAAAAGAGACAAATAGTCTATATCACATGTTTAAAATGATGAGATTATTGTTATTTGGCCCAGAAATTAACATAAACGTAGCTGGTCTATTGTTCAATTTAACACAAGATAAAAAAGTAGGTAGTCAAACTGTCGCTGATCTAATATTTTGCAATCTTACATATTTTTCACAAATAAAATTAAAAAAGGCATTGTATAATGTCGAAAAAGAACTTGATAGAATTAAAACATTAACAGTTGATGATGTAGATCTAAAAAAACAAGTGGCAATATGTAGAAATATGCCAGAAGTTGTGAAACGAGCTGCATTAGATAAAATAGAAGAAATGAGTCAACCAACAAGTGAATATTACAAACAACATTTGTATGTGAAAACATTACTAAATTTTCCTTGGCCTGGACCAGAAGAAGATATGTTATTTAAGGATATTGGTCAAGATACTACAAAATCAAAAGGATTTATGGAACAAGTAACAAAAAAATTAGACGGAAAAGTATACGGTCACAAAAAATGTAAAGAATCAGTCCAACAACTTATTGCGCAATGGTTGTCTAACCCAGCAAGTTCAGGTAATGCAATAGGTCTACTTGGGCCTCCTGGTGTCGGAAAGACATTAATAGCTAAAAGTATTGGTGACGCATTAGGATTGCCTTTTGTTCAAATAGCATTAGGAGGTCAAAATGATGGTGAAATATTACATGGGCACGGATATACTTACAGTGGCTCACAACCAGGGATGATAATAAAGAAAATGGTTGAAGCTGGTAGATCCAGGTGCGTAATGTATTTTGATGAATTAGATAAAGCGTGTCCAAAACATGATTCAAATGAGATATTCAATATATTAATCCATATGACTGATCCTAATATGAACGAAGAATTTCAAGATCGATTTTTTCAGGAAATAACATTTCCATTAAACAAAGTTATTTTTGTTTTTTCATACAACGATGCGAGCACAATTGACACGGTTCTTTTGGACAGAATTACCGAAATTGATGTAGCTCCATTTACACAAAATGATAAATTAATTATTGCAAAGAAATTTTTGTTAAAGGAAATAAGTGATAAAATAGGAATACAAAATGGTTCTATAAATATAGGTAGTGACGAAATAGCTTATATTGAATCTGAATATACTGTGGAAGCTGGTGTACGTGATTTGAAACGAAAAATAGAATCCTTATTTTTAAAACTTAACATGGATAGATTGTATCAGCAAGGTATTTTCAAAAATGGAAGAAAATTAACACCATCAGATCCTATAGAAATTACTAAAAAAATGATTGTCCATTATTTAGACAAACCAACATCTTCAATACAAGAAATTCACAAAGAAGACAAGATTGGTGTTGTAAATGGCCTATATGCTACTGTTGTCGGAAGAGGTGGCATTGTACCAATACAAATTTATGAAAATAAAATGATGTCTGACGAAAGATTTACATTGAAACTTACTGGATGCCAAGGAAAAATAATGAAAGAATCTGTTATTTCAGCATTTACTGCTTCTATGAATTATATTCGAGACGATATAAGAGATATTTATATTGATAAACATCCATTTGGATTTCATATTCATACTCCAAGTGGTGCTGTGCCAAAAGATGGTCCATCTGCCGGATGTGCATTTTCTACTGGATTCATTTCACAAATTTTACGAAAGAAAGTAAAATGTGATGTCGCAATGACTGGTGAAGTTGAATTAACTGGAAAAGTAACAAAAATTGGAGGTTTACATTATAAATTAACAGGCGCTAAAAAGGCTGGAGTAAAAATAGCTTTAGTTTCAAATGAAAACAAAAATGATTTGGCAAAAATTAGAAAGGACGATAAAGGATTGTTTAAAGACAATTTCAAAGTTATTCTAGTAAATAATTTGAAAGATGTATTTAAGGTAGCATTAGTAGATTTTGATTCAAGCGTATTGTCTCCGAATGTATAAAATAAATAACATTTATAATTTAATTCATAATAATTTCAAATAATTATGAATTTATATATTAGTTTGGTTCATTATTTCGATATGTCTCCCGATTATTTTATTAAATTTTTCTGTTCTTTCAACAAATTCAAATTTTTTTAATGGAATTGTATTTAATTTTATATTTTTGTTTTTATTTTTATTTTTATTCATTATTTTTAATATTTTATCTGTTTTTTCGTCATCTATTAATGCGTTACTATATTCTCTTAATTTAGTTAATGTTTTTGATATAGTGATCTCTGATACAGAAAAATTAGATGACAATTGTTTTCTGTTTATTGGTATTTTATTAAGTTCAGCCATCAAAAGAATACTCCCTGTTGCTATTGAAAGGGGAGTATGTTCGGATGCAATATTTAATTTTTGTACATTTTTTGTAATTTGCAAAGCTACTTCAATATATTCTTTTCGTATATGAAGTTGTTTACAAAACCTTCTTATGAAATCTTCGGGCTTACTTGAAGTTATTTCATACGATTCTTTAGCTAATCGCATAAGTTTAATAAATGTTTTGCAACCTTTTGTTATATCTGTGTATCTTAATCCAAATAATTTAGCTATTTCTTGTGGACTACGGGTATCTTTCTTTTTTTTACAAGCGAAATATACACATGCGCCGATTAGTCCACCTCTATTTGCACCTCTAATTATAATATTTTTTCCTTTATTTTTACCAGAGATATGTTTACATCCACTCAAATTTTTGTACATAATTTTTGCATCATCCTCTATGCATTTTTTAATATTACCATCTCTACATTTTTGTTGAATATTTTTTATTACTATGTACAAACTTCTCTCTTTATAATTCATAGAATTCCACCTATGTAATCTACCTATTCTCGAATAAATCGATGTGGCAATTGATGTACCCAATGAAGATTTTGGTAGTAATTTGTTTATGGGTAATCCACAACGCCCTAATACATTTCCACCATCATCTCCATATTGTCTCCATTCTGGTTCATTATCCAAGCATTCACCAAGAACACATCCGCAATTTGTACATGTTAGTACTCCATGTGAATAATCTTTTATAATGAATTCAGCTGTACCACATGCTTCGCATATGTCAGTAGTTCTGTGAGGATTATGACCATCTGTAGAAAATTCACATATTAATGATTTACATTTGGTACATGAAACTATACCTTCTTTGTAATTTTTGTGAATATAATCTGCTGTTTCGCATGTTGGACATTTTTCGACTGGGAATTCATTTTCTAAAGCATCGATTTCAAGATCGTCGATCAAATCGAATAAATCTTCATTTGAAAATGATTTGATTTTTTCTGCGGAGACATCTACCATTTTAGGTACTTTATATATTATTTTAGTCTTTATATAAGTACTTTTATATATTTATAAAAATACAAATTCAATTTTTTATAAATAAATTATCGTATTTTGAAATGAAACGTTTTTGGTAAATCAGGTGTTTTATGACTTGGAAAAAATTGTCCAACACCTTCAATAAATATATTTAAACATCTATATAAATCTTGTTTACACCTTCGGAATTTTCAAATGCAACAAAAGTCACATAAAAAATAACAAAGTTTATACTTTTCAGTATTGTGTAAAATTTGGGTATGTGGGTATTCAATGAATAAAATCATTAAAC
>Ga0066608_1001177_pt1 | contig 13931 bp, 8 predicted proteins | sample SaaInlV_DNA_135m_FD_60377 | JGI IMG/M metagenome (GOLD analysis project Ga0066608, IMG submission 60377) | Marine microbial communities from expanding oxygen minimum zones in the Saanich Inlet - SI075_LV_DNA_135m | ecosystem: Environmental > Aquatic > Marine > Unclassified | place: British... | reverse complement strand
ACAGATTTTAGCGATGACCAACGTTTTACCCGAGAGTCCCAAGAAGCTCGGGCTCTAGGTTTTGTAGGAAAAATCTGCATCCATCCCCGTCAAGTAACACTAGCTAACGAAGCTTTTTTGCCCAGCGCCGAAGAACTTTCTTGGGCAAAGCAAGTGGTCGACGCTTACCAAAAAGCCTTATCCCAAGGCCTTGCTTCTCTTGCCGTAAACGGAGAAATGGTAGATGAACCGGTGGCACGACGAGCCCAAGCACTTTTAGATCAAATAAAATAATCTTTACGAATTTTTGAAAGTCCGCTTTTAAGGGTGGGAGTCGGCGTTCATTCGGTCATCATGGGGGCATGGTCAAACTTGATGACGACACACAAAAAGCTCTCCTGCTCTATAACCGCCGCAGCAAGGCCGCCGAAGATGCCGTGGCAGCTACTCAGCGAGTTAACAAAGCCGCTAAAGCTAAGGATGCAGCAGCAGCAGAACTAAAAAAGGCTCAAGACTCTGGCGGTGGCGCCGAAGTGGTAGCGGAAGCTGACGCTACCTACCGGGCAGCCGTAGCCACTTGGCAAAACCTTCGCGACGGAGGCGAGCCCGAAGAGGAAGAAGTCGTTGAAGAACCGGCCGCCGAAGAGACTGCCAGCGGAGACTCCGACGAGGCTCCAGCCGAAGAGCCCGCCGAGGAACAAGACGACGCAACTGCTTCCGCTGAGGAACCCGCCGAAGAGACAGCCGACGAGGCTCCAGCCGAGGAACCCGCTGCTGAGGAACCTACCGAAGAGGTGGAAGCCGATGAGGCTCCAACCGAGGAGCCTGCCGAAGAGGCAGTCACCGAGGAACCTGTCGAAGAGGCCTAAGGCTGAACTGGGGTCGGTGCGCCGATAACCTGACACCCGTCCATGAGTAATCAACCCACTTCCGACCAGCCCTACCCAACGGCAGGAAAAGCCGACTTTCCGGCATTAGAAACACGCATCCTGGCTCGCTGGGCCGAAGACAATATTTTTGAAACGTCGGTTGAGCAACGCCCCGACGAAAACGAATACACCTTTAACGATGGGCCACCCTTTGCTAACGGGCTCCCCCACCACGGACACCTGTTAACTGGTTACGTCAAAGACGTGGTTCCCCGCTACCAAACCATGCGCGGCCACAAAGTTACCCGCCGCTTTGGTTGGGATTGCCATGGCCTCCCGGCCGAAATGGAAGCCGAAAAGGGCCTTCCGGTTTCTGGTCGAGCCAGCATCATTGACTACGGCATTGAAGCATTCAACGATCACTGCCGCACCTCGGTATTGCGCTACACCAACGAATGGGAAAAAACCGTTACCCGCCAAGCTCGCTGGGTGGACTTCGACCACGACTACAAAACCATGGACCGCGACTACATGGAGTCGGTCATGTGGGCCTTTAAAGAACTCTGGGACAAGGGTCTAATTTACGAAGCGTTTCGGGTCATGCCCTACTCTTGGGGGGCCGAAACTCCGCTCTCTAACTTTGAGATTCGTCTTGATGACGCCACCCGTCCTCGCCAAGACCCTGCGGTAACCGTTTCTTTTGACCTCGTTGCGCAAGAAGGCGACCTGGGGCCCATGCGTATTTTGGCTTGGACCACCACCCCGTGGACTCTGCCTTCCAACTTGGCGCTGGCCGTGGGCCCTGAAGTGACTTACACCTTGCGCCGCCATCAAGACGGCACCATTATTGTCCTCGGCGACGAAGCCACCGAGCTTTACACCGAACAACTTGAAAACACCGAACCGGCAGGCACGCTAAAAGGAACCGAACTGGTCGGGCGCACCTACACCCCGCTTTTTGACTTTTTCGCTGATCGGACCGATGCCTTTCGTGTGCTGGCGGCAGATTTTGTAGACGCCAGCGACGGAACCGGTGTAGTGCATATGGCTCCAGGTTTCGGCGAAGACGATCAAACGGTTTGTGAAGCCAACGGGATACAAATCGGCCAAGTGGTACCAGTAGACGACCAAGGGTGTTTCACCGAGGACGTATCTGACTGGGCCGGGCTCAATGTTTTTGAGGCCAACCCAGAAATCATCCGCCGGCTTAAAGAAGACGGCCGTTTGGTGCGTCACGACACTTACGAGCACAACTACCCCCACTGCTGGCGCACCGACACACCAATCATTTACAAAGCCATTTCTTCTTGGTACGTCAAGGTCACAGATATTCGCGACCGCATGATTGAACTCAACCAAGACATCAACTGGATTCCCGACCATGTACGAGACGGTCGTTTCGGCATGTGGCTAGAAGGGGCCCGCGACTGGTCAATTAGCCGCAACCGTTTTTGGGGTTCCCCGATTCCGGTGTGGCGGAGCGATAACCCCGACTTTCCTCGCCTTGATGTTTACGGCAGCGTAGACGAGATCGAAGCCGACTTTGGGGTGCGCCCCGATGATTTGCATCGACCATTCATTGACGAACTAACCCGCCCCAACCCCGATGACCCCAGCGGTAAATCAACCATGCGTCGCGTGCCCGAGGTGCTGGACTGTTGGTTCGAATCGGGCTCTATGCCTTTCGCCCAATTTCATTACCCGTTCGAAAACGAAGCCTGGTTTGAGGATCATTTTCCTGCTGATTTCATCGTGGAATACATCAACCAAACCCGAGGCTGGTTTTACACCATGCACGTGTTGGCCACCGCTTTGTTTGACCGCCCGGCTTTTTCTAACGTAATTTGTCACGGCATTTTGTTGGCCGAAGATGGCACCAAGTTGTCTAAAAAGCTTCGCAACTACACCGAACCTTCAGAAATCTTTGACCGCCAAGGTGCCGATGCTCTGCGTTGGTACCTCATGTCATCGGTCATTGTGCGCGGCGGCGATTTACGCATCAGCGACACCGGTATTGACGATGTGGTGCGTCAGGTCATGCTGCCCATTTGGAACGCTTATTCTTTTTTCACTCTTTACGCCAACGTGGACGGCCACCGAGCCGAGTTTCGCACCGACGCCACCCACCTTCTGGACCGCTACCTCTTGGCCAAAACCCGCCGCTTGGTCGAGACCGTGACCGAACACATGGAGGCCTACGACCTCTCCGGCGCTACCACCGAAATTCAAGGGTTTATTGACGCTTTAAACAACTGGTACATTCGCCGCAGTCGTAACCGTTTTTGGGCGAAAACATCCGGCGACAACGAAGCCGACAAGCGTGACGCTCACGACACGCTGTACACAGTTTTGGTTACCTTTTCTCAGGTGGCTGCTCCTTTCTTGCCCATGGTTATGGAAGAAATCCATACCGGTTTAACCGGCCAGCCCAGCGTACATTTGACCGACTGGCCCAACCCCTCAGATCTGCCCGCCGACCCAGATCTCGTAGAACAAATGGATCGCCTTCGTGACGTCGCTTCTACTGCATTGCGGCTACGGGAAGACAACGGTTTACGGGTGCGTTTGCCGTTGCCAACTTTGACGGTGGCCGGCCCCAACGCAGAAGCCCTAAACGACCTCATCCACTTGTTGACCGGCGAGGTGAACGTCAAAAAAGTAGTGCTCACCGAAGATCTCACTCAGCACGCTTCGTTTGTTTTGCAACCCAACGGGCAAATCTTGGGCCCCCGTTTGGGCCGTGGAGTGCAAGCGGTCTTTGGGGCCGCTCGCTCAGGCGACTTTGTGTTACAAGATGACGGCACGGTGGTGGTGGCTGGCGAAACCCTCCAACCAGACGAGTTCACTTTGGCCTTGGAATCCCCCGAAGGTGTCACGGCCGGAGCCCTAGCCAGCGGCGACGCCGTGGTGGTGCTCGACACGGCAATTACCCCCGCGTTAGAAGCTGAGGGTTTGGCCCGAGATGTGGTGCGCCAAGTGCAACAAGCGCGCCGCCAAGCCGACCTGGTGGTTACCGATCGCATTGCCCTATGGCTTCAAGGTGACCCGGCGCTGCTGGCAGCGGTGCACGCCCATCAAGACCATGTGGCCAGCCAAGTTTTAGCGACCGAAATTCATGAGGGTTCGGGCGGGCAACACATCACCGAGATGATTATCGAAGGGCACGCCCTTACGCTCGGTTTGCAAGTCGTTTCTGGTCACTAAAAATACGCACTCTAAGCGCGACTAAAAACCTCTCTTCTTCTTTTTTAACCACCCTGCGTGTGGGAAAAAAGAAATCTTGCCTAAAACACATGAATCACTTGACATTGGTGTAGTTACAAGTGTGTAATTAAACAGTCGGATCGCGCGCTCCCCTCTTAAAAGGCTGTGGGCTTCCGGCGGCAAAACTAAAAACACCAACAAGCGGCACACCCCCGGCCGGGAAAAGTCGCACCCAAAGAGGAAAGACATACACCATGGCGCTCACCGAAGAGACCCAAGACACAGCCACCGGCACCACCCAAATGATGGTGCGCAAACGTAATGGTGACCTTGAACTTGTTGATCTCAACAAAATTGTGCGCGCCGTAGAACGCTCTGCCGAAGGACTCTCCGGCGTTGACCCCCTGCGCATCGCCACCCGCACTATTTCTGGTCTTTGCGATGGCGCTACCACCGAAGAACTCGACGAACTTTCCATCCGTACCGCGTCTGCTTTCATCGGCGAAGAACCCAACTACTCTCGCTTAGCTGCCCGATTGCTGGCCACGGTGATTGATAAAGAGGTGCGAAACCAAGACATTCACTCCTTCTCCCAGTCAATTCAGGCGGGCCTTGAGCAAGGAATCATCGGCGCCGACGTCGCTGAATTCGTGGCCGTTAACGCCCGGAAACTCAACGACACCGTCGACCATGAACAAGATCGCCTGTTTGAGTTCTTTGGCCTGCGCACCGTATACGACCGCTACTTGCTGCGTCACCCAGAAACTCGCGAGGTCACCGAAACCCCGCAATACTTCTTTCTCCGGGTGGCTTGCGGCCTCGCCACCTGCCCCGATGACGCCATCACCTTCTACCGTTTAATTTCTTCGCTGCGGTACTTGCCCTCCAGCCCTACCCTCTTCAACTCAGGGACCGCTCACCCCCAAATGTCTTCCTGCTACCTTTTGGACTCTCCTGAAGACAGCCTCGAAGGCATCTACAAGCGCTACACCGATATCGCCAAACTCTCCAAATTTGCGGGAGGCATCGGGGTAGCTTGGCACCGAGTACGGGCCAAGGGTTCGCACATAAAAGGCACCAACGGCTTGTCTAACGGCATCGTGCCTTGGCTAAAGACGCTCGATGCTTCCGTAGCAGCCGTGAACCAGGGTGGACGCCGCAAAGGCGCCGCCTGCGTTTACTTGGAGTCTTGGCACGCAGACATCGAAGACTTCCTTGATCTGAAAGAAAACACCGGTGATCACCAGCGGCGTACCCACAACTTGAACATCGCTAACTGGGTACCCGATCTCTTCATGGAACGGGTTGAAAAAGACTGGGTTTGGTCGCTTTTTGACCCCAAACAAGTACCCCACCTCACCGACCTTTACGGCAAAGAGTTCGAAACGGCCTACCTCAAAGCCGAAGAGGCCAAACTCTACGAACGACAGATTCCCGCACGGGACTTGTACAGCCACATGATGCGCTCTTTAGCGCAAACCGGCAACGGTTGGATGACCTTCAAAGACCCCTCCAATGAACGCTGCAACCAAACAGGCGAACCGGGCCGGGTCGTGCATCTCTCTAACCTGTGCACCGAAATTCTTGAAGTCACCGACCAAGACGAAACTGCGGTCTGCAACCTCGGTTCCGTCAACTTAGGTTCACTGGTCGTTGACGGCGCCTTCGACTTTGAACAACTAGCCGACGTGGTGCGTACCGCCGTGCCTTTCTTAGACCGAGTGGTAGACATCAACTTCTACCCCACCGAAGAATCCTCTTTTTCGAACTCCGCCTGGCGACCGGTAGGCATGGGCTTAATGGGTTTACAAGATGTGTTTTTCAAACTGGGTTTAGCTTTTGACTCCCCAGAAGCCCGCTCGTTATCAGCCCGCATTTCTGAAGAGATCTACTTCAACGCTTTGTGGGCTTCTACCGAACTCGCCGAAGCCTCTGGCCCCCACGACAATTACAGCATTACTCGAGCGGCCAAGGGCGACCTTCAGTTTGACTTGTGGGGCGTAGAACCCACTGACTCTGCACGTTGGCAAACCCTACGGGACCGCATCACTGCTCACGGGTTGCGCAACTCGTTGATGATCGCCATTGCCCCCACCGCAACCATTGCCACCATCTCTGGCTGCTACGAATGCATCGAGCCACAGGTTTCCAACATGTTCAAACGCGAAACACTGTCCGGTGAATTCCTGCAGATCAACCGCTACTTGGTTCGTGACCTGCAATCTCGTGGCCTTTGGACCGAAGAAATCTCGGCCGCCGTTAAAGCCGCCGAAGGCTCCATCCAAGACGTGGACGCTATTCCTGACGAGCTCAAAGAGATCTACCGCACCGCTTGGGAGATCCCCATGCGGTCGCTTATAGACATGGCAGCGGAACGTGGGGCCTTCATTGACCAAAGCCAGTCGCTGAACTTGTTTATGGAATCCCCCACTATTGGCAAACTCAGTTCTATGTACTTGCATGCGTGGAAAGCCGGCCTAAAAACCACTTACTACCTGCGGTCTCGCCCGGCTACCCGAATAAACAAAACTACCTCAGGTAGCGACTCTGCCGAGAAGTTAGCGGCGCCAGCCAAAGCTTTCACCGACGCCGAAGCGGTGGCGTGTTCATTAGAAAATCCTGAGACCTGCGAGGCGTGCGACTGATGGCCCTTACCGAGCACGCCTTCGAAGAGTTCGACGAAACACCGGCTACCAAACCGGTCGCCGCTCAGCGCAATATTTTGGACCCAGGTTTTGACCTGACTTTGCGGCCTATGCGTTACCCCGCATTTTACGAGATGTACCGCGACGCTATTAAAAACACTTGGACCGTTGAAGAAATTGATTTTTCGGATGACATCCCCGACCTAGACCGCAAACTAGACCCCGCGGAGAAGCATCTAGTTTCTCGTTTGGTGGCTTTCTTCGCCACCGGCGATTCCATTGTTTCAAACAACTTGGTGTTGAACCTTTACAAACACATCAACGCTCCCGAAGCACGCATGTACTTATCTCGCCAGCTTTACGAAGAAGCACTGCACGTGCAGTTCTACTTAACCTTGTTGGATAACTACATTCCTGATCACGCCGAACGCGAAGAAGCGTTCGCGGCCATTCACAACATCCCCTCCATTGCCCGCAAAGGCGAGTTTTGTTTCAAATGGATTGGGGCCATTGACGAACTTGACGAACTGCATGCCACAGAGGATCGCAAAAAGTTCCTGCTTAACTTGATCTGCTTTGCCGCTTGCATTGAAGGCTTGTTCTTTTTTGCTGCTTTTGCTTACGTCTATTTTCTTCGGTCCAAAGGCCTGCTTAATGGTTTAGCCGCCGGCACCAACTGGGTGTTTCGCGACGAAAGCTGCCACATGAACTTTGCTTTTGCCGTGGTAGAAACCGTACGAGCCGAACAGCCAGAGCTTTTTGACGATGACCTTGCAGAACGCATTGTTGAAATGATGGAAGAAGCGGTAGAGATTGAATTTGAATTCGCCGAAGACCTTCTGGCTCAAGGTATCTCTGGTCTTTCCACTGCCGACACTCGCGAGTACCTGCAGTTCGTGGCCGACCAACGGCTGATGCAACTCGGTATGCCCAAGCGGTACGGCTCAAAAAACCCCTTCGGTTTTATGGAACTCCAAGACGTACAAGAGCTCACCAACTTCTTTGAGCGCACTGTGTCGGCTTACCAAACTGGGGTCGAAGGCAGCGTGGCCTTCGACGAAGACTTCTAAGCCTGCCCAAACGCTTGGTCTAAAGCCTCAGCCGCCGCAGACGGGTGCATGGTGCCGTCTTGTACTTGGGTTTCTACGTCTTTAAGTACCTCAAGTACCGTCGAATCATTGCGCAAAGCGACCAACAGCCGGTCTTCGACCATGGCCCACATCCACGCCAAACGTTGGTTTCGACGTTTTTCTTCCCACTGGCCAGCGGACTCTAAGGCTTCTCGATGAGCCAGCACGCTGCTCCATAACTCTTCAATGCCGTCACCGGTCAGGCTGCTCACCATGGACACTTGCGGGCGCCAAGCGGTGCTCAACGGTTGGGTGAGACGCAAAGCCGCCGTGTAGTCACGAGCGGCGGTGCGGGCTTCCGGTAAGTGGTCTCCGTCGGCTTTGTTGACGGCAATAAGGTCGGCAAGTTCCAGCACCCCTTTTTTGATGCCCTGTAGCTCGTCACCGGCCCCCGGCAGCATCAAAACCACAAAAATATCTACCATGGCGGCCACCACGGTTTCTGACTGGCCTACCCCCACCGTTTCGACCAGCACCACGTCGTAGCCTGCCGCTTCAAGCACCACCATGGTTTCTCGGGTGCGTCGAGTGACCCCGCCTAAGGTGCCGGCGCTCGGTGAAGGTCGCACAAAAGCCGCCGGATCGTTGGCCAGTTTCTGCATGCGAGTTTTGTCACCCAATATGGAACCCCCGGTCACCGTGGAGGTCGGGTCAACAGCCAACACCGCGACCCGATGGCCTTGGCTGGTGAGTTGGGTTCCTAAGGCTTCTATAAAAGTTGATTTCCCCACTCCAGGAACGCCGGTTATCCCGACTCGATGGGCTTGACCAGCGTGAGGCAACAATTCGGCGAGAAGCTCTTGGGCGACTTTTTGGTCGCTGGCTTGGGTTGATTCGACCAAGGTGATGGCTTGACCAACCATCGCTCGGTCACCGGCCAGTACCCCAGCTAACAAGCGTTCGACGGGCAAGGTCATACCAGTTTGTTTAGCAACTCAGCGGCGGCCGTAGCAATGACCGTGCCTGGTGGAAAGATTGCTACCGCTCCGGCATCCAGCAATGCTTGATGGTCGACGGTAGGGATAACCCCACCAACCACTAATTTGATGTCTCCACGGCCCAAGGCGTCGAGTTCTTGACGCAACTCGGGCACCAAGGTGAGGTGACCGGCAGCCAGCGAACTCACCCCCACCACGTGCACATCATTTTCGACCGCTTGGCGAGCTGCTTCGGCCGGGGTCGAAAACAGTGGGCCGATATCTACGTCGAAGCCTAAGTCGGCGAAGGCCGTAGCGATTATTTTTTGGCCCCGGTCGTGCCCGTCTTGCCCCATTTTGGTTACCAAAATGCGGGGGCGGCGCCCTTGAGTGTTTTCAAAGTCCACGATCTGCGTTCGCACGGCGGTTATGGCTTCTCCATTACCTACCTCGGCGTTAAATACTCCAGAAATGGTACGCACCTCCGCTACATGACGCCCATAGACCTTTTCTAAAGCGTCGCTGATCTCGCCGACCGTAGCCTGTGCACGAGCTGCATCAACGGCCAAAGCCAGCAAGTTGCCTTGGCCGCTCTCGGCGCTTTGCGTTAAAGCTGCCAAAGAATCCGCCCAAACCTGAGGGTCTCGTTGAGCGCGTAAACGTTTTAGTTGCGCTATTTGGTCGGCCCGTACCTGGGTGATGTCTACCCGAAGTACCTCTATCTCGTCTTCGACAGGTCGTCGATATTGGTTTACGCCGATCACCGTTTGGCGTCCGGCATCTATGCGTGCTTGGGTGCGAGCGGCCGATTCTTCAATGCGGAGTTTGGGGATACCAGCTTCGATAGCCGCCGCCATGCCGCCCGTTTCTTCTATTTCGGTGAGGTGCTGCCAAGCGCGGGCAGCCAGATCATGGGTTAAGCGCTCTACGTGATAGCTACCTCCCCAAGGGTCAACTACTCGACAAGTGCCGCTTTCGCTTTGCAAAAAGAGTTGCGTGTTACGAGCTATGCGGGCCGAAAAATCGGTGGGCAAAGCCAGCGCTTCATCGAGCGCATTGGTGTGTAGTGACTGGGTGTGGCCTTGGGTGGCTGCCATAGCCTCAATACAGGTGCGGGCCACGTTATTAAAAGGGTCTTGGGCGGTCAGGCTCCAACCAGAGGTTTGACAGTGGGTACGCAACGACAATGACTTCGGGTTTTGCGGGTTGAACTGTTGCATGAGCTTGGCCCACAGAAGCCGGCCAGCCCGCAATTTGGCTACTTCCATAAAGAAGTCCATGCCGATGCCCCAAAAGAAACTCAACCGTGGAGCAAAAGTATCTACGTCGAGGCCAGCAGTTATGCCGGCCCGCACGTATTCCACTCCGTCGGCCAGGGTGTAGGCCAGTTCGAGGTCAGCGGTGCCTCCCGCTTCTTGAATGTGGTAGCCCGAAATAGATATGGGGTTGAACTTGGGCATTTCTTTACTGGACCAAGCAAAAATATCTGAGATGATACGCATGGAGGGTTGGGGCGGGTAAATGTAGGTGTTGCGCACCATGAACTCTTTAAGGATGTCATTTTGGATGGTGCCCTTGAGGTCTTTGGGCGATACGCCTTGTTCTTCGGCGGCCACAATGTAGAGCGCCATTATGGGTAAGACCGCTCCGTTCATGGTCATAGACACGCTCATTTTGTCCAGTGGTATACCGGCAAACAGGTTGCGCATGTCTTCAATGGAGTCAATGGCGACCCCGGCCATGCCTACATCGCCAGTGACCCGGGGGTGGTCGCTGTCGTAGCCTCGGTGGGTGGCTAGGTCGAAAGCTACCGAAAGGCCACGTTGGCCGGCCGCCAAGTTGCGGCGGTAAAAAGCATTGGATTCTTGAGCGGTAGAAAACCCGGCGTATTGGCGCACCGTCCACGGTTGGTTGACGTACATGGTGGGGTACGGGCCCCGTAGGTAGGGGGCGAACCCGGGTTGGGTTTCTAAAAAGTCCAACCCCTCAAGGTCGTCTGCGGTGGCCTGAAGAGCCACGGGGATTTGTTCTGGGGTTAAGAAAGTATCGGGGTTAGCCGGAGCATCGTTGGCTGTTTCGCCGAGGTCAACAGTGGTGAAGTCGGGAATCATGCTGTGCCTCCCGATTCGAATGGTGCAGCCCAGCGGCGCAGGGGCAGCGGCCCGGCGGGTTGATCCTTGGTGGCTGGCCGCAACAGCGGCGTTTCTTCGGGGTTGGGGTAAGCCGTTACGCCGATGATTTCTTCAGATCCGTCGGCGATACGAGCCGAGCGGGCTGCGGCGGCGGTCTCTGCTTCGGCGGCCCAACGGCCACTGGCCAAGGCTTTTTCGGCTCCCCCGGCCGCCTCGACAGTTTGGAATTCTTGCCAGGCGGCTTGCGCCAACTGGTCAGTGAGGTTTTCAACGAACCACGAACCACCCGCCGGGTCAATTAGCGAACTGAGGCTGCTTTCTTCAGCCAGCACAAGTTGTAGGTTTCGCGCCATGCGGCGACCGAACTCGTCGGGTTGGCCGAGGGCGCTATCGAAGGGGCGTACCGTTACTACTTCTGCTCCACCGATGCTGGCAGAAAATGCAGCCACCGTGGAGCGCAAAAGGTTCACCCACGGGTCTTGTCGGGTCAACATGGCTGCGGAGGTCATTACTGTTTGGTGTTGGCTTAGGTCGCCGGCCTCGCTGGTTTGGGCCACCCGGGCCCACAGGCGACGAGCGGCACGCAACTTGGCCATGGTCACAAACTGGTCACAATCTGCGGTGTAAGTAAAGGTCAAGGCAGCGAAAGCTTCATCAACCGTTGCCCCAGAATCAGCAAGATGACGCAAGTAAGTAACCCCGGTGGCCAGCGAGGCGGCGAGTTCTGAAACTGGGCCCGCACCGGCTTCGGCATAAACCGTGGCATCAACGGTGACGGCCCGTACCGCTCTGAGACTACTGGTGGTTTGCGTTGCCTCGGCCAGTTGGCTCCAGTCGGGAGCGCCACCCCAGCGGGCCGCTACTCCGAGGGGGTCAAGCCCTAAGGCGCCGGCGCAATCTGCGGGGTTTATTTCTTGCCAAGCATTAAGCAGCCAGTCAACTTGAGCTTTTTGTTGTGGCCCAGGAATCAGCGCTACCGGCGCCATAGCCAAGTACACCTCGTTAAGCACCGTGGCTAAATCGTGGTGGCCGGCCAGCAGCAACGAGGTGGCCCCGTTGCGTAATTCTTCTAACGCCACTTGGTTAGCCGTGGCGGCCTCTGTTTCGTTTACTAAAGAGCGAATATCCCAGCCTGCGCTACCTACCGGGCCTTGCCGCCCTCGTGCGTCATCAACCGTGTAGAGCGGTTGGATGCAAACACCGTGGTCCAATTCGGTGGTCAGCGAACTCAACGGTTGGTCGCCCAAAACCTTTTGCGCCAAGACAGCCCATGCATCCTGGCCCACTGAGGCAAACCCGTCCGCTAGAGAAAGCGGCATAAACGCATCAGACATGTTTCAAGGTTAGATGGAATGCTGGCCAATACAAGATTTTATGTCATGAAACTGACGTAGCCCGGTTTCACTTTAAGACAAACCAAGTGGCAAGATACCTCTATGCGCATAACAACTAGCCTCAACTACGCCACCGATCCTCAAGAAGCGGCCGCTCAAGCCAAAGAACTCGAAGCGGCAGGCGTGGATTGTATTTGGATTCCCGAAGCCTACGGTTTTGATGGGGTCAGCCTTTTGGGTTACTTGGCGGCCAGCACCTCAACTGTGGGTTTAGCCAGTGGCATTTTAAATACCTATAGCCGTACCCCGGCTCTGTTGGCCCAAACCGCCGCAGGCCTCGACGCTCTTTCTGACGGGCGTTTCTCTTTAGGGCTTGGCGCTTCGGGACCGCAAGTTATTGAAGGTTTCCACGGCATGCCTTACAAATTGCCTTTGACCCGTATGAAAGAAATCATTTCCATCTGCCGCCAGGCGTGGCAGCGCGAAAAGCTTGAATACGAAGGCAAAGTATTCACCTTGCCGTTGCCGCCCGAAGAAGGCACCGGCTTAGGCAAGCCCTTAAAGATCATCAACCATTTGGTGCGCCCTGATATTCCTATTTATGTCGCTGCTTTGGGCCAAAAAAGTGTCGAAGAAACCGTAGCCACCACCGAAGGCTGGCTGCCCTTTTTGGTTTACCCAGAACGCATGGACCTCATTTGGGGCGATGCGGTAAAGGCCGGTATGGCCCGCCGCGACCCCAACCGTGGCGAGTTTGACATTGTGGCTGGCGGCCTGGTGGCTATTGGCGATGATGCGGCGCAGTACCGCGACTACGCCCGCCCCATGGCGGCGCTTTACATCGGGGGCATGGGCGCTCGGGGCAAAAACTTTTACAACGATGTATGCCGAGACTACGGTTTTGCCGACGAAGCCAAAGCGGTACAGGATGCTTACCTTGAGGGCCGGCGAGAAGACGCTATGGCTGCGTTACCGGCCGAGTTGATTGAAAACACCACCCTTTGTGGCGATGAGGCTTACGTTGTGGATCGTTTGGCGGCCTACAAAGCGGCCGGGGTGACCTCGCTCAACGTCAGCCCGGTAGGGGGCGACCCGGCACAAGTTTTGGGCCGTTTACGTGAATTGGCTGAGCACGCTTAGCGTTACTGGTTTTTGTCCAGGGGGTCGAACTTGACCCCGATGGTCAACCATTCGGTGAGGCGGCGGGGGGACTCCCCCAGCCAAAAGTTCAGCGTTAAACGCCGTGGGTGACGCACGTGGCGGCGGCCGGATTTAGTGGCCGCCACTACTCGAGCGGCCAGTTTTTCCGGCGTGGTTTTTGGGATCAGCTGCAAAGCATTAAAGCGCTTGACGGTGCGTTGCACGCTGGGGGACGCATTTTCTACGTTGTCCCACATGCCGGTATCTACCGGGCCGGGGGCGGTCAAGGTGGTACGAATCGGCGTGTTTTTAAGCTCAATGCGCAGAGTAGCCACAAAGTTATTTATGCCTGCTTTGGTAGCGCAGTAGGGCCCCATGCCGCCAAAACCTGAAGTCCCGGCCATAGACGAAGTAAAAACCAACGCTCCGTTTTGGCGAGCCAGCATGCCGGGCAGCACTTGGCGGGTCAAGATCATGGGAGTCTCGAGGTTAAGTCGAGCGGTGGCGCGCACTGCTTCTACGTCCACGGTGGCGATTGGGTCCACCGTTTCGACCCCAGCATTGTTGACCAACACATCAAT
>Ga0066608_1001150_pt1 | contig 14216 bp, 6 predicted proteins | sample SaaInlV_DNA_135m_FD_60377 | JGI IMG/M metagenome (GOLD analysis project Ga0066608, IMG submission 60377) | Marine microbial communities from expanding oxygen minimum zones in the Saanich Inlet - SI075_LV_DNA_135m | ecosystem: Environmental > Aquatic > Marine > Unclassified | place: British... | reverse complement strand
ATTTGCTTGTTTTGATCTTCTTTTATACATTAAAATATACGCTTCTCTTGTTACCAATTTTGATTGCAATTTATTGTCCGGTATATGATTAACGTTCAAATCATTAAAAGAATACCACATTTTATTTCTAATATTCTTTGTACATGCCGTATAGTGACCTCCTGATAGATCTCCTGACTGATGAGATATTCCATACAAATCATATTCATATTTCGAATTTTCACGAGATGCATGTTCAGACATATATTTTTTCATGTCTAAATTTTCTATGGGAAATTCAACTAATCTATTATTTTTCATTAATGTGTTGCTGTATTTTTTTAAATGTATTATTAGCCACGTTGGGCAATTCCATATATTCATACTTTTGGTAGCAACTGTTTTTTCGTTGCATATATCGCACGAGTATTTGTTATCTCCTTCAAATATTTCGGTTGCAACAAAATCGTTATCCAAACATTCTTCTAATGTTACACTTGAATTATTTCTGACCATAGGAACTGTGACATTTACAATTCTAAAATTGTCAAATTTAAAACTATTATTATTACATGCGTGACATTTTACAGTATTACAAAATAATCCCCCAAATACATCTTCAACATATGAATATTCGTTTGTTAAATATCGTTCCCATGCTTCCATTGCTTCCAATGTCATTGACTCTTTTAAGTGTCTATTTTTATATTTTATATATTCCAATTTGGCTTCTTGTCCATCAAATGATTCAAATTGCTTCTTTGCTTTTATAAATTTTTTCATTTGTTCTGTATGTGGTTTTGGTTGTAGTTCGACTGCATATTTCATTTCATCATGTATTGTTTCTAAAATTAACGATAAACATTCTTGACTGTCGTTTTGTTCACATCTGCTTCTAAATGTTTTTGAAATTCTGGAAAATGTTTGCTGGAACGTTACTGGTTTTATTCTTCTATTTTCTCCCCACATTATACATGTTAGATTTCTTAATTTGTATGTTAAACTATTTTTAAACTTTTTTTTCACGTCGATATCATCTATTTCCGTTGATACATCTTCGTTACTTTTTCGTTCGTTCAATATTGTTCGTTTAATTCCTCTCTTCAGTTCTCTTTTATACAGCGCACTTTGTTGAGATCCATTCTCATCAATTCTTTTTCTTTTAAATAATAATACTAATGCATCTGTTGATACAAGTAACTGTATAATGGAATTTAAATAACATGTTGCTCCAAAATTATATAATCCGCACGTTCCCAATGTTTTATATTTTCTTCTTTCAAGCTCAACTTCATCAACTTCTTCAGTTATGTCATATTGTATCATATTTGCTTCTGTTTGATTAGCTTCCTGACTACTATCAACAATTATATTGTCCATATATATTACTTTTATAATTGTATATTTATTTATGTGTTATACTATTATACTGCCATAACTTCAATTTTTTTCAATAAATTAATTCATTAGATTGTGTTTATTTACTACATATTACATCATATATTGGACATATTTTATCTTTTGCTTTTTAATACATATACCAATGATGTAGCCGCGGTTGCCATCATTATTAATGTCAAATATGTTCTATAATTTTCATGACTTGTTGGATTTGACGTTATCATATTAAATGTGTCAATTAACATTTCTGAAATATGTTTAGTTTCAGATTTATGAATTGTGATTGATTGATACATTTTATCAACTTGGTCATTGACTGGTTCATCCGTTCTTGGCTTAATTAATGATTCGATCACGCTTTTACATAATTCTTCGCTTGTATTATCCACTTCTTTTCCAGCCAACGAAATGAAAATTTTATCGTCCAATACTTCATATTCAACGTGTCCGTACTTTGGAATCAAATATTTTCCATTTTGCTCAGAATATGTTAAACCCGTCATCGTCACAAAATTTTTTTTATTTGCTGAATACATTATGTATCCAATATGCGATGGATATTTTTCGATTTTGTTGTACCGTCTAATGTAAAATTTTGTAAAATATCCAGCAGGTTCATTAGTTGTTTCATTAATGTAAAAAAACTTTGAGAAAAAATCATTGTATGATTTACTTCCAGTTGCTACATCAACATTATCTACATACCATTTAATGTTTCCAATTAACGATTTACATGATGTGTAATATTTTGTTAAATTAGGCACTGCAGTTATAAGTTCCGTAAGTGCTTCCAACAATTTATCCCAATCGCAAACTTTTCCAGATAAACATACGTTGCTAAAATCGCTTTTTACATTTTTCATCTGTTCGTCGCTTTCGATCTTTTGTTCGTATGCTGTTTTATTTGCTTTATTACATACATTTTTAACCAACATTGCATGCAAAGCATCACTTGATCCAGTAGTCATTGATTCGTATGCATAGTTGAATACATTCTTAAGACCATTATTTTTTAACAAATCATTTACGTTAATTTCTTCGTTGATTGCATCTTGCACATCAATATCTCCATTTATGTCGTATTGATACTGTCGTTTGTTTTTAAACAAATGTTCTATAGTTTCAGACACTATAATATTATGAATAATGTCAGGTCTCAATATTATTCCTAATTTACTGTCCCAACAATGTTGTAAATATGTTGGGAATCCTGTGTGCAAATGTTTTTCGTTTGTATATGAATGCGATTTCTCTTTTAAAATTAAATCGACAAGTTTGTTTGATATAACGTCCATCTTGTATGAAACATCAACGTTGTCTTTTTTTAATGCAACATAATATGACGTATTATTAATCGTTGATTTTCCATTTGCATCATTTGCCATTGTTCCCACGTCTTTAACCAATTCTATAAATTCTTTATCATCTTTTAATTTATCATATAACGACAACATATACTTTTTGTCTATCATTGGAATGTTGATATGTGATATCCATTGATCGTTTGTCGTTAGAGGATGTTTACATTGAACTTTATTTTCGTCACTTAAATTGCTAATGTTACTCATATTACTAGTACTACTTGTACTACTAGTGTTGAGTGTGCTACCGGTATTGCTCGTACTATTTGAACCTTCTTCAACAATATGCGAATTATGAATGTTTATTTCCATTTGATATATTTGTATAATATATTGATATATTAGTATGCAAAAAAGCTAAATTTCAACATTTATATTATCATAATTTCAATATTTATATTATCATGAAGAATAAAACAATTATAGATCAATTCACTTTATTAGTTGAGCAAATTAAGCTAGACATTGATTTTAGTTCTGGAAATGAACAAATGGTGAATATGTATAGATTGTCATCAGTAAAAAAAGTATTGGATATATTAAAAAAATATCCGAGTGATATTAAATCTTCAAAACAACTAAAAGAAATTAAAAATGTTGGAGCTAAGTCATTAAAACGAATTGACGAAATATTGGAAACTGGAAAACTTTCAGAATTAAAAATAACTAAAGACTCTGTTCATCATTTACAAATAATATCTGAATTGGAGAAAATATTTGGTATAGGTCGTAAAAAAGCATATGAGCTATTTATGAAATTTTCAATTACGTCAATTGATGATCTTAAGAAAAAACATAAAAGTGGGAAAATTACTTTGCCTGATAACATATCAAAAGGCTTGAAGTATGTTGGTAAAATTAATACTAGCATTCCCAGACACGAAATTACAAAAATAGATGATGTTTTAATTAACGTTGCATTCGGATTAGGTTCCAGAGTATTTGGTGTTACATGCGGATCTTATCGTCGTGAAAAATCGAATTCAGGTGATATTGACTTTATTTTATTTGATACGTCTTTAGTAACTGAAAATGATATTAAAAAATCTAAAAATAATTATATTTATGAATTTGTAAGCAAGTTAAAACAACAGGGAATAATAATAGACTCATTGACTGGCGAATCTGTAAGAACTAAATATATGGGCATCTGTAAATTATCGAATGGTGATTTGTGTAGAATTGATATTCGCATGATACAATATGAATCGTACTATCCGGCCATTTTATATTTTACTGGCTCTCGTGACTTAAATAAAAAAATGAGGCAAATTGCTGATTCCATGGGATATCTACTTAATGAATACGGATTGTATGATAAAAATAAACAAATGGTTATTGTGAATTCTGAAGCAGATATATTCAGAACACTTGGATTAGAATATTTAAATCCTGTCAATAGGTAACGTATATCACATTTTTAACAAGCATGTTACTTCTCATAATTCTTAACGAAATCGTTGAACTGGAAACTTGGAGCAACTCCTTTCAATAATGGATTTTCTAAACGGCCATATCTTATGTCTTTCATCAATTCTACACAATTTTGGCGCAAATTCATTATTTTACTCATTTCATCAGTGCATATATTTTCGTTATTTTTTTGCCATTCTTCTTTATATTTTAAATATTTCTTTAATATATTATTTAACGATTTTAACATAGGTTGAATAACCATTGACTTAAACAATTTTCCAGTTTTATCATCCCTCCATTGTTTATCTCCGTTCTTGTTTATCGTTTGCATTATAATAAATGATAGTCTGGCAACATCTACTGCCCATATACTTGACATCTTTTTAACATTTTCATCAGGTTTTCTAAAATATGCCACTATCATGTCACTTAATAAATTTGCCAAATTTTTATTATCGTAGTGGGCAATAATTGTATTCACGTACGATTCATTAATTTTTTCTTTTTGCTCTTTACTTAAATTTTCATCGTTACCTTTATAATTTAGTATACTAATAGCTTCTTCTTCATTTATACTATCTAGAGGAGGTGCATCAGCCATGTGAATAGTTGCATACTTTAATATACCCATTGATTTACTTGCAACATCTGCAGTTTTGGTGATAGATGTTTCTGAAATGACAGCGTTGGACGTAACTAGTTTATTAATTAACTCTGTTTGAGAATTTATTTGATTTTGTTGATTTTCCAATAATATTTTAATTAGATCATCTCTTCCAAGACTATTATATATTGCTGCTTCTGGTTGGTTATTTTCTGCAATAGTTGTTGTTGCGGTATGATTATCATTTCCAACATTTTCAGTATTTTCAGCTGATATGCTTTCTATTTTACATTTTTGTTCATGTCTCCATTTTGTCTTACTTTCCACAAATTCTCTTTCGCAATATTTACATGTAAATGTTTTTGTTTTTCTTATTACAGACTTTGTTGATCCATATATTGCTAATATTTTTTTATGCTTCGCAGATTTTTCATGTCTGCTCATACAATAATTTGTGCTTGTCAAATATTTACAACAAGAACAATAATATTTTTCCATTTATAATATAATCATAAATTTATTATCTTACATTTGCGCAAAATTCGTCGCAGGTATGTCGAGTTTATTGTTTAATCTTATTACTTTTATATACGGCAACTTGTAGTTACTTGGCTTGTACCCATTTAATTCATTATAGTATACTGTGATACTTTTCATTCGTCGATAATTCGCCTATATCAAATTGGCATATTATCGCACTTTTTCAACCAACAATAGTTCTCATTTTTATCTCGTTACTTTTACATTACCACATAGTAGATATCCAAAGTATTCACATCATTACCTAAAATACACACAGATTAATAGTTAAATATTTTGTATGTCTGTTTGCATATTCGATTAAGGCAGTGTGTGAAAAGTTGAAAGTGAATAGCCTACGAAGTCATTTGACTTACGACTCTTATTCGCTTTTCGTTAAATTTAGTTAAAAATCATAAAAAATAGTAAAAAATAAAAAAATAATTGTTGAACCTTATTACTTCAATTAAAAATAATATTTAATTTATAAAAGTCTAAGAAAAAATTTATAAACACACACAATTGTTGTGTGTAAAATATTTCAAATAATTTCTCAGCTAAAAAAAGTAAAAAACTAACCATAATATTTCTATAAAAATAGCAATAAAAACACACCATCACTTTTTCATGGCATAATATATTAACGTAAATTATGTCAATTATTCAGTGTATATTTATGTAAACCAATATTATAATAAATAATGTTCGAATTCGTAAATACCGATAAGTTGCGCGATAAATTAGTTATAAGTATAGTAATAATAGTATTTTTCGCTGCAATGTATAAAACAGCTGATCCTGCTGATGTTCCATTTCCAAATGAAACTTTTGGACAAACATTAACTGCATCTGCGATGGTGCACTTGTTTAGATATGACATCGCTAAATTTAAAAATAATGCATTCATGATGTCTCTTGCACATTCAATATTAGTATATACAGTGATATTGCTATAATACATCAATACATCAATACATCAATACATCAATACATCAATACATCAATACATCAATACATCAATACATCAATACATCAATACATCATACGTAAGTTGTAATATCTATTTCATGTATTGTCTTAACTGCATTTATAAAAAATAATCTATTTTGAGATAATAATCTAAATACACCAATTAACTTTTGTATTTTTTTAGTTGTATTTTTTCCAGATATATGACATAGTGCTATTTTTGTTATTATACATTCTGTATAATATTTAAGCATGTTAATATCATTGTTTGCAGGATTTAATCTGGAGTGTTCAATGTGTTTTATTACAATATCGGTAATTTTATTTATAAAACCACATACTTTAGAAATATTAATAATTTTGTTGTTTTGTAAATCATATATGTCAGTTAATAAGTTAATGGGTATTTCAGAATTTCTAAATAGCTCAGCTAGCCCATCTAATTTAGTTACCCCATTTGACTCTACAGATTCAGTAGATTCAATACTATGATGATTTTGCAGCAACATTATAAATAACTTGAATCCTAACAATAATGCACTATCTTCCTCACCGTTAAATGCTGTTTTTTTTGTTTTAAAAAAGTCAACATCTGTATGTGTCACTGTGATATTTGTATCTATAAAACTACAAATCCAATCGTCACAAGGTACGTTGTACAACATATCTCCGCGATCATTTAATATATTCATGCTATTAAATTCGCTTACATGTTTCTTTTTTAATGTGACGTTAATAATATTTAACATACCGTTAATAAGTTCCAACGTGTATAAATTGTTTGTGTTAAACAACTGTATGTCATCTCCAGACTGTACGATATATTTATACATATTTATTGAGCGTACTTCTGCAGGTTTCGTAGATTGAATGGATTTATCAGATTTATTGGATGACGTATATAACTTTCCATTATTTGCGACAATTGTAAATTTATCTTTGTCATAATTATTTAACTCAGTCAAAGGAATTATATGTGTATGTAAGTTATCGTTATTTCGTATAACAACGCAATAACTTTTGATTTCTGATTTAATATGTTTTCTGTCACTTTTTTTAATTGCCCAATTTTCATATATCAAACCCATGTCAATAATACTACATGCCAAGTTATTTGCGTTCATGATATCTGTAGAATAAACATAATTTTGAACAGTTCCGTTAATTATTCTAACTATTATTAATTTATTGCAAGTAGTGATTCCTGTCACAATGGTTCCGCAATTAGAAATAGTCATAGTATCATAGTTAATATTATCAGCAATTGATATATTTTTACAACCAGCCACAATTTCAGGAGAACTTGCGTCAGAATCACTATTTAATATATTGTCGGTGCTAACAATATTAAATAGTGTATTACTTTTGTCGTTTACAAAACTTCCCCTGAGAATATATTTACCATTTGCAGATATGCATATATGTCTACAATCAGCAATTAACACACCTGCAGCAGTTATGTCAAAATTAAACGTTATTATTTTCGAATAATGCGTCGATTCTTTATAAATTACAATAAATTTTTTATTAAATAACATACATTTATGTAAAGAAAGATCATTGTTGACAATGTTTTTTAATTTAAATCTGTATTTTGGGCTTATGATTTTTGTAATATATTTTACAGATCCCATTGAGTTGTTTGATTCGGAACATGATAATAAATCGTCGTCATTATGCAGTTGATTAATAATATCCTGAACATTATAAATGTGCATTTTATCAGAAGTTGGAATTGAAATAAGCTCCGAGTTTTCATAATTTTGAGTCACTTGAACATATTGATATATATTTGGCAAGTGTATATCCAGTTTAAATACATTAAATAATATTTTAGCATTATTGTCAACATCATGAATATATAAATATAAAGATTCGTTGGATTGTTTAACCTCTAAAATATATAACTTACCAAATGAATGTACGAAAAAGTGCTTTGATAAACGTCGAGTATTATATACTACATTATCAATTGGTTCGATTGTGTTAGCATAATCGGATTTTATATAAATTGGATTGGAACTTATGGTAGAATTTGATGATCCCATTTAATAATTATAACACACATTACTTTTTATGTAAAATTTACTTAATTTAAATTTTAATATAAATTCAATTTGCTGATGCGTTACCTAATTTGAGTTTGTATATATTTAATTAGCATATTAACTTTTTCGTGAGTATGGGTCAATTTGTAAATTTCAGATTTGTGAATTCCTATGTCGACAAGTAAATCTGTTTTATAAGTATCTAGTTGTTTGGCATATGATCGTATATGTTCAAGCAATGGATTTGATGATTTGTTATTTGATTGAATAATTTTTTTTAATGCAAAATTAACAAGATCATTTTCTTCTTCTTCTGGATTTAACATTTTTAATTCTAAAAACCAAAAACACCAAGCTAAACAATACCCAGAAGGATCTCCTAAATTTTGTTCTCCAAATTCATCACCGAGACTAATTGTTTGAAATTTTGTTTTGTCTAAAAATTCTGTTGGTTTGATAAATTTAAATTTTTTATTTTTACCTAATATATTTTTAAACATGTTAATGAGCGTTTGATCTAAATAATACATGTCTGACATTTCCCAATCTCCATAAGGTTCAAATCTAATTAATTTACATAATTTTTTATCATATATAATGATGTTTGCATGCATTGTAGACTCGTGTATGATTGACAGACGTAATACAATGAATCTAACATCTGATAGTCGTAAAAGTCTTTCAAGATATACTGTATCTTTATGAACATAATTTAAGTCTTTATCTCTCCAAATCATGATGAAAGGCAACACAGAAAATATGGCAGTATATAGCTTCATTACCGAGCACAACTGAGATTTTTTAGTATCTAGCGTCACGTTGGTTATTAGATTGTAAGATTCCCATGCAAATTTTTCAATGTTATAACTTTGAAGAGGAGCTGCCAAATTAGCATATTTTTTCATTATGGCAAATGTATACACAACATTATGCAATCCATCTGCATTAAATAAACCAAAATTGCTATCATCCGAGGTTGGGGGAAGTGTGATATTATTTGGACGTAACTCAATTGGATTATTTGTTTCTGATAAACTCAAAAAACTATCAATATCGTCATCGCTTACATATGAAAGAGGAGTTTCATTTTTCTTGGAAACAGCATTTACATCGATTTTTTTATTTTTGATTATATGTTCAAATTTCTTCCACATACCATATTTAACCAATAAGTGTAAAGGAGTGATATTGTCGACATTATTATTATTTAGATCACAATTCTCAATCATTTTCTGTAACAAATCATTGTATTCATTGCCTAGATTATCATCTGACTTATTTTGTTTATTTGATTTATTTGATTTGATTGCAATATGGGTATCTATTTTAGAATTGATTAGGTCAATTAGATAATATATTGGAGTATTTAGTTTATTGTCAAGTTTATCATAGTTAATGTTTTTATTAGTTAATAATAACTTAGCAATATCTGTCATTCCTGTTCTAAAACATAAACTTAGTGGAACATAAATATTTTCAAAACCGGCATAATTAACATCTGGATTCATTTTTAATATTTTTTTTGTTATTGCGGAATTATTATTTACGATGGATGCTATCAATGGAGTATATTGATTACTATTTTGGACATTTATATTAACATTAATATTATCCAACATAAACATTGTAACTTTATCATAATTTTCAAAAATAGAATAAATTAATGGTGGTGATATGGCAGGAATATTTATATCGATGTTAGCAGATTGCAATTCTTTTATTATATCAAGATACGAATCATTAATATTAGCATGATATATTACATCTAACAATAGTGTCCTGTTATTGTTACTTATGTAGTTCAAATATTTTGTATATTTATTTTTTTTTAACAAGTTAATTATTTTGATTAAAGTTGCTGGTCTTGTTATGACTATATCGTGAATAAATTCATCGTTAGCATTTTTTAATTTTAAAAATATGGGATATTTAGCAACAACATCCAACAACACATTATCCCATTCACTAAATGCAAGTAAATGCGCACCCGTATTACCGTCATTATCAGACAAATATAATTGATCAGACTTTAGTTTAAGATATTGTGTAATTACTTTTTTATTTCCACGCATACAAGCATAATGAAACATTGTTCTGCCGTTGAATAATCGCTCAAAATTGCTTGTTAGTTTGGACATGGCGGCATCCCATTTGTTATTATTTATAAGATTTAATATATCGCTGCTCATTTAATTACTATAATGTAACTAAATAAATTAAAGTACTATGTTGGTTAGCTAAAAAAGTAACAAATTATTAATTGAGAGATGAGAAAACGCCTATTACTATTCAAATATCACTATTCAAAAACAAGAGCTTCGTTAATGGTATCCAAGGCTTTATTAATTGTTTCAATAGGTTTATCTTGCCCCATGTCCACCCATCTTCTTGACGATGTATTAAAATATTCAACTGAATCTGTATCATAAAATGTGCATGGTATAGCACCAAAAGTTAAATTTCTAATTTTTTCTGTTGAAAATAAACTACCAATCAAAGTCGCATCGTTATTTTGTCTAATTGTTTCCAATAAGCTTTCTACATTCGTTTGCGTATTTGATCGTAATTTTGTTAAATCAATTTTTTTTTTAATGATTGCACTATTTTTATAAAAATCATATTCACCGGCAACATTTAAAATATGCAAATGTTCGGATATTAAATCTTCAAACATTTCATTACCTCCTGCATTATTTGTTTGTGATCTATCATACGTTCTTTTTTTGTGTAATAACTCGAGCTTGCTGATATTTATGTATGGTGGAATTGGAGGGTTATTTGTGGTTTCATTATCCGTAACATTTATTACAGTAAACACTGCAAAATTTAGCTTGGAAAAATCTTTAAATCCAAATATTTCATTAAATATTCTAGTTATTTCACCAGTTGTTTTTTCGTTACCTTTACTGTCATAAAATCCATCCAATGGGTTACTAATGTGAGTTATCGCGTTAACACAGTACGGAAATTTATATTGATCAAAATACATTGGTAATATGGCTGTCCCTTTAATTTGTAATGAATTTAATATTATTGTTTTTATATCTGCCATTAAATCTGTAAGTGATCTGTTAATTACGTAGCCTTCATTTCTTCGAAGCATACAATTGTGTTGTAATTTTTTAATTCGAACAATGTCACATACATAATCAGAATAAGTTGCCGACAATGAAGCAGACAATTCTTCAAGTCGTTCAAGAAGTATATCTTTATTGGCGTAAATGGAGTTTGCCATTTGTGTAAATTTAGAAAATGGTATCACTAATGATTTATTTTCGGCTAGAAACAATATATCTTCATTGACTATGTTTTTAAAAAATGTATCAAATTGCGTTAGTTCTTTGCTGATTTTAAATTTACTGTATTTATCATCTATGAATTTTGCAGCTTGTTTTACGTTTTTTTGAATGTCAGTGGGTTCAGGTTTTCCGTATTGGTTATATTTGTGTTTAAAATTAGGCATATCTTTCATATCGCCACCAAAGGGATGATTATTGACGCAGTCGTTTATAAATCCTCTCAATATATCAATTTGTTGCATACTATATGCCACGCTATCTTTAGTATACGTAGTTCTGTTAGATTGATCAACATTACTGTCGGTTCCAGTAATCATTTTATTCAAAAAATTAATATATTCATCAAACTTTGCTAAAGGAGGTGATAATAGTTTATTTTTACATTGCTTGGACAATACATTATCCAGGCGCAATATAGTTTCTTGTACAGGTTCAGTACCATCTACTTCTTGATGTGATCTTTCTTGTTCAGCTTCTTGTCGTTCAGCTACTTCTTGTCGTTCGGCTTCTTGCCGTGCAGCAGCTTGTTGCGCACGTCTGGCTTCTTGCTGTGCACGTCTGGCTTGTTGTGCAGCGCGTTGTTCAGCTTGTTGAATGCGTTGTATTTCAGTTTTCATTGCATTGGCCTCTTTTACTTTGTCATTTCTTTCTTCGGTAGTTTTTCCCGGGGCGTTGGTCCTAATATTATCTTGCAATGTCTTTATTTTGTTAGTTAAATTGCACAGAATATTGTTATAATCTGGACCATTTGGGTATTTTTCTTTTAAAACTGTTTTTAGCGTACGTATATCGCCCTTTAAATTTGTATAAAATTTATTTATTGTTGGATTATCAATAACGGGATTACACCCACCACCATGTTGTGAATTTGAATGCGAAAATGTATTTAATTTAGGCGCATGTTCTATTATTTGTTTGGTATACGTATCGTAATTATTTTTATACAACTTATTTTTGCTGTTACTTGCGTCATTTGGCATATCGTATTTAATAGCATGATCATCAAATTTAATATGTGGAGTTATATCTTTTCCACTTGAATCATATACTCTAACTTCTTCTTCTTTGTCTGTTCCTTTCTCTTTTAACTCACGTTTATATTTGTTACTGATGCCATATTTTTTATCAAAATTGGCTAACACATCCATACTATCACAATCAAATACATTTTCGACTCCTGCGAGATCGCATATGATAAATTTTGGTTTAGCATTTGAACTATCACCTGCGAAATCCAAACACACCAATACATGACTTCTAGAACTATCCGGATTATTTGGAGTTGGTTCCACTTGTCTATTTTCAAATGCATTATTAATGAATTGTCCCAACGATTTATTAGCAGATGTCCATATTTGTTGCGTGGTTTTAGTTCCGTTTTCAGTAGTGAGAACGTCTTGCGTAAAATTGAATTCACTTGCACCACCAATTTCCATTTGTTTAGTATTATAAATTTCTTGGCTGTCAATATCTCCTTGAGAGTTTAGCTCTTTAACTCCATGATTAATATAAATATTAACTATTTTGACGTTTATTGAATTAAAACCATTCATTATTTCACGTGAATTACATAATTCTGCTAATATTCCGTCAGTATTGTCATATGTCGCATATATAAGAGAACTTGTCTTACCACTTCCAGACTGACCATATCCAATCATGCATATGTCTTCTCCATCCAACAACTTATTTTTTAATACCGTCATTCGATTAGCGGCATCTGATGCTTTAATTGTTTGGTCAAAATAATCATCAAATGGGCCAAAATAATAATATTCATCTTTAAATGCACCATTGACTGAATTTTGTATAGCATAATCTTGTTGTCTGATGACACTATTTAAATGTTTCTTATCTTTATCAATTTCTTCGTCAAAATACGGCATGTGTCTATATTTAAACGCAGTTGGGTCATTATATGTGTTAATATTTGTGTCTATTATATCCGCGAAATTTTGCAAACCTATTATATTATACTCTTTGGTATCTTTTGTTAATTCATTTTCATCGTTCTCATTATATTTAATTTTGTCATATTCTAGTTTTTCTTCGTCAGTTAATTCATTGTAGTTATCTCCGTACAATATATCATACGAATCTTTATCTTTATTTTCAGTCCGTATTACATCAAACGCTGCATCAACGAACTTAATCGAGTCTTCTGTTATATTAAATTTAGTTTTTGTGTCGTCAGGTAATTTGTTTACGTTATCTGATGATTCAGATTTAATATTAAAAATAAATGTTTCAAGCTTTTGTATTATTTTTCTTTGAAAATCTTGGGTAAGTGTTAGAATACTAGCTGCACGGTCAGTAAGAATTTGTGGTGGGGATGGTATATCAGTTGATGATAATAATGACGATAATTCACTGCACCAGTTTGTCGCAGATGTCATTAAATTTTCACCGTTGTTAATCTTGGGAGTGCCGGTTATCATGTTTATTAGTTCAATACTTAACGAAACCATGTATTTTGCATATAATGTAAATTCGTCGGTAAATCCTGACATTTTTACGTTTGTGAATCCCACAAGTTTTTGACATGAAACTACAATTTGTATTAATCTATCAGTTATATATGGCGTAATCTTATCATTTGATATGGCGTTTTTTAATGTTG
>Ga0066608_1001113_pt1 | contig 14587 bp, 11 predicted proteins | sample SaaInlV_DNA_135m_FD_60377 | JGI IMG/M metagenome (GOLD analysis project Ga0066608, IMG submission 60377) | Marine microbial communities from expanding oxygen minimum zones in the Saanich Inlet - SI075_LV_DNA_135m | ecosystem: Environmental > Aquatic > Marine > Unclassified | place: British... | reverse complement strand
AGTTTCTATCTCTGGGACGACCCAATAGACAGTCTTGAGGAAATTTATCGAATACTGAAACTTGGCGGGGCCGCTTATCTTTATGAAACACATCGGGATATAAACAAACAGGAACTTTGGCAGAAAATGCGAGAGAACCTAAAAGGAGATAACTTGATTAGAAAGTTTTTATCCCCCAGATTCTTCATCAAACAAATCGGCATGACATACGCCAAAAAAGAAATCGCTGAGATCATCGAGAAGACAAATTTTGTGAGAAATTATAAAATTGAAGGAATAACTATCTACAATTTGCCCGTTTGGGTACGAGTAAGATTGGAGAAATGCACCTAACAAATCACTACAGCCGACTGCTAACGTGGTGGCTGAGTTCCGCCGTTAGGCCAAAGAAAGCAAGTATGGTAGCACAAATATCAAAGACAATGCCAACTCATGAAAATAATCCCCTAATCGAGGTTTCGGAATTAACCAAAAGGTTTGATGATGTCATTGCCGTCGATGGAATAGGCTTTACTGTGGGCAAGGGAGAGCTTTTTGGTTTCCTCGGACCGAATGGTGCGGGAAAAACTACGACAATCAATATTCTCACCGGACTTGCCAGGCCAGACTCGGGAGCAATTAGAATCAGCGGGTTGGATATTTCGAGAAATCCCAAAGCTGCTCAACATCTTATTGGGATTGTGCCAGATGAGAGCAACCTTTATCCAGAACTAACAGGTTTTGACAATCTCTGTTTTTGTGCATCTCTGTACGGTGTACAAAAAAGCGAAGGCATTGTGCGTGCTAAAGAATTACTGGAACAATTTGATTTGAAAGAAGCAGCACATCGGAAATTTGCTGGTTATTCCAAAGGCATGAAGCGAAAACTGACGATTGCGGCTGGTATTATTCACCATCCAGAGATATTATTTTTGGATGAGCCAACGACCGGGATTGATGTGGCCAGTGCACGCCAGATCAGGCATCTTATCGCCGAACTCCAACGCGCAGGAACAACGGTTTTTCTTACTACACACTACATTGAAGAAGCTGAACGATTATGTGAGCGAATTGCTTTCCTTGTAAAAGGACAGATTGTGCGAGTCGATAGTGTCGCAAACCTATTACAGCCCATCCAGGAAAGGAAAGCCATGCTGATATCCTTTTTGAACGGGGGGAGCGATCTTTGCGATAAACTTGCTGTAACTTTCCCTGATTACGAGTTTCAGACCATTTCTTTTGAGCAAGTGCGCGTTGAGTCGGCAGACATCATCAATATTGGCCCACTCATTCGATTTATCGAAGAACAGGGCACACAGGTTACTGAAGCTCGTCGGCTAAAACCATCGCTGGAGGAAGTATTTGTTCGGATTACAGGTATTGAGTTGAATAGCGTAGGAAGAGAAAAAGAGAAAGCTAAGGGTAGCTAATGAAACAGTGGATTGCATTTTGGAGTATTGTACGCAAAGATATGCAGGCTTATTATCTCAAGCCACCCAACATCAGTTGGGGGTTGATCTTTCCGGTGGCTTGGACAGGAATGTTCTTTATCAAATCGGGAAGCGGTTTAGAAAGTATTCTTACGCTTTTACCCGGTGTGATAGCGATTTCAATCCTATTCGGCACGACTTCTATGTTAGCTGTGACAGTGACATTTGAGAAAAACAACCGTTCATTTGAACGGTTGTTACTTGCTCCTATATCGTTGGAACTTCTCATGTTAGCCAAGACAGGCGGGGCAATTCTATTCGGCGTTGTTAATGCTTTCGTCCCGATCATTTTTGCTTTGTTTCTCACCGATCTTTCTCAAGTTGTCTGGATAACTGTATTGCCTGCCATAGTGCTGATCGCAATATCATCAACATTTCTGGGGCTTTTGATTGCAGTTTCAGTCAATGAAGTATTTGAAGCTCAAACATTTTCTAACTTTTTTCGATTTCCAATGATTTTTCTTTGCGGGTTGTTTTTTCCAATCACATCTATTCCTACACTCTTACGCCCACTGTCTTATTTGTTTCCTTTAACCTATGGCGTTGATATTCTTCACGGTGCAATCCACGGTAAAAACATAATGTCGCTACCGCTCAATTTCGCGATCATTGCTGGATTTTGTATAATTCTGTTTTATGTTAGCATACGAAACATACACAGGAAATGGATATTATGAGCTTTGGCCTAACCCCACATGCCGACGTGGCGTATTTCATCCCCCCCCTTTTCTAACAGGGGAGTTTGCAAAGCAAACTCCAAGCCAACAGTTTCATCGTTGGCACACCCCGCTATATACCGTCCCCAATTCCAACCATCCCTGCCCGGGGAGTTTGCAACGCAAACTCCAAGCCAACAGTTTCACCGTTGGCACACCCCGCTATATACCCTCCTCAAATCCCCCATCCCTGCCCGGGGAGTTTGCAACGCAAACTCCAAGCCAACAGTTTCACCGTTGGCACACCACATACCGGCGTGCTCAATTTCCCCACCCGGTGCCCAAAAGCCTAAAACCGAAAATGCACGAACACCCGCCCGTGGTTCTTATCATCCTTCTCCACCCGGTGGTACAACTTCCGAATATGCTTCTGGTCCAAAAACCGTAGCACCTTCTTCTTCAACTGCCCGCTCCCCTTCCCCGGGATGATCTCCACCAGCTTGATCCGCTTCTCCAGCGCCTCCTCGATCACCCGGTTCAGCTCCGTCTCGATCTTTCCCCCCTTATTATAAATATCATGCAGATCTAACTTTATTTTTGCCATAATTTTTCTCTCTATTTATTCTAACTCAAATCTTTTTCAAACTTGAGTAGGCAGGGATTTTATTTGCTTTAAAAAAGAAACCACATCCCCTTATTAGCATCCCCGCCATTCCCAGGGTTTTTGAATTCTTGCCAATTAAGACCCAGCCCATTAGACCCCGGCATTTTCCCTGAAAATTTCTACAAGCTCCATTCGGGGTTCAAAGGGGGTGAAACCCCCTTGCGGGGGTGGTGGGGGCAAGCGCCCCCACCGAATAAGAAAAAGATAAACCTTCACGTCCATTTGAAAACCCGAAAATCTCCCAAATCCTGTTTTCTGAGTGGAGGTGGGAGATCCTCAAACGCCAAAATATTAATCTGCCCCGTTATATTCGGTAAGCCAATATCGCCCACCGTATATAACGGGGTGCCATATATAATCCTGCTCCTGGGTTGCCTTCCCGCTTCAACACCAATCGCGCTTCCCTCACTAGCCAGCCAACAAATCCCCCCATCCCGCCGTTATCAAAAAACCCTCTCCTGTAAAAACAAACCGCTCTTGCTAATCAAGACCCCGTCCATTTAGCCTAAGAAATCATCCCGGCAAACTCATACAAGCTCCATTCGGGGTATCCTAGGGGGTGAAGGGGGAAGCCCCCCTTCGATAAAAGAAAAATTTAACAGCCCCTTTCCATTCAAAAAAAGCCAGAAGGCACAACACCCTACAAGCCCCTATTCTCCAGGCCAACGGTTTGATCGTTGGCAAGCGCCCCCACCGAATAAAAAAAGAAAAACCCGCTTATCCATTTGAACCCCGCCCGTACTCTCGTCATTCCTGCGAAGGCAGGAATCTGTTTTGCCAAAGTCCCATCATTCCCATACAACCAGGGATCTTTTTTCTCACTACCAAAACATTTAACCCCAAAACAACCCCCAAAAATATAAAAAATGCTATAGTCAAATCACAAGACCTTAGGTAGAAGAGAAGGGGATTTCTGCCTAACAAATTGATACAAAAAAAGGACTTGACGAGCTAGAACATATGTGCTAAAATTGACTTGCTGAGGGGAGATTTTATTCAACGGGTGGAGAAAAATGGCAAAATTCATAGCTTGAAATAGTTTTATGATCGCCAGATTTGCACAATGAGATTGCTTCAACTATAATCTTCTCTTGCCTCCGCAATTAGAAGAAAATAGTGGCAAAAATCAAATATGTTATAATCCAGAACGAATGTTCTTTATGCAATACAGGAGTTTTTCATGGATATCGGCACCATAAGAAAGATTGATATCGATACCGAAATGCAGCAAGCCTACCTAGATTACGCCATGAGCGTCATCGTTTCCCGGGCATTACCCGATGCCCGCGACGGTATGAAACCCGTGCATCGCCGCATTTTATACGCCATGTACGACATGGGTTTGCGGCCCAATTTATCCCACAAAAAATCAGCCCGTGTCGTCGGTGAAGTCCTCGGTAAATATCACCCCCATAGTGATACCGCCGTATACGATGCCATGGCCCGTATGGCCCAAGATTTTTCCATGCGCTATCGCCTCGTCGATGGTCAAGGGAACTTTGGCTCTGTTGATGGTGATCCTCCTGCCGCCATGCGCTATACCGAAGCCCGCCTTGCCGAACCCGCCATAGATATCATGAACGATATCCTAAAAGACACCGTTGAATTCACCCCCAATTTTGACGCCTCAATGGACGAACCCACCGTCCTCCCAGCCGCCATTCCCAACCTGCTCGTCAATGGCGCCACCGGCATTGCCGTCGGCATGTCCACCAATATCCCTCCCCATAATCTGGGCGAGGTGGTCGATGCCCTGGTCCATATCCTTTCCAACTGGAGCAAAAGAGACGACATTGGCGTAGACGAACTCATGGCCTTCATCAAAGGCCCCGACTTTCCCACTGGCGGAATAATAATTGGTTCCGACAACGAAGAAGAGGGTTTATCCAGTGCCTACGGTACCGGCCGCGGCAAAGTCACCACCCAAGCCAAAGCCCATATTGAAGATATGGGGCGTGGTCGCCAAATGATCATCGTCACCGAACTCCCCTATCTCACCAACAAATCCTCCCTCATCGAGAAGATTGCCAAGCTCGCTCGTGCTGGCTCCCTCGATGGTATCTCCGATCTCCGCGACGAAAGCGATCGTCAAGGCATGCGCATCGTCATCGAATTATCCAAAAATGCAGACCCGGCAAATATCCTCGGAAAATTATACAAACGCACACCCATGCAAAGTACCTTCGGCATTATCATGCTTGCGCTCGTCGATAACCAGCCAAAATTACTCAGCCTAAAACAAGCCCTTTTGGTCTTCATCGAACATCGCCTCGAGATCATTCGCCGCAGAAGTGAATTTGATCTGAAAAAGGCGCAATCTCGCTCTCATATTCTGGAGGGCCTCCGGGTTGCGCTTAAGAATCTAGACGAAGTCATTAGCCTCATTCGCAAAGCTACCGATGTCGAAACTGCCCGAACTCGCCTGATGAACAAATATAAACTCAGCGAAGTTCAGGCCAATGCCATCTTAGATATGCCCTTGCGCAGACTAGCTGCCCTGGAAAGAAAGAAGATCGAGTTGGAATACAAAGAAGTCCAAAAATTGATCAAAGAATTACAAGGACTTTTAGGTTCCCCAAAGAAAATGCGCACGGTCGTTTCAGAAGAATTACTCGCCGTCAAAGAAAACTACGGCGACCGCCGTCGCACCCAGATTATTAAAACAAATGGCGAAGTCAGTAAAGCAACCCTGCTCTCTGCCAAAGACCTCATCCCCGATATCACCACCTGGGTAGTGGTAGACCCCGATGGTCTCATCTCTCGCACTCCCGAAGACAAGGGGCCGCGCTTATGGGGCTCCACCGCACCAAAATGGGTCGTCAAATGCAGTACCCGTGACACGGTTTACCTGGTCTCAGAAACCGGAAAAACCGCCGCCGTTGCAGTCCATTCCCTCCCCGAAGCAGAATTAGCAGATAAAGGGGTTCCGTATTACAAAGCCACCCCATTGAAGGCAAGCTATAAGTTGGCCGCCATATTCACCCTCCCCGCCAAAGAGAATCAGGCTGAGGGCTGGCATGTCCTTACCATCAGCCGGGGTGGCATCATCAAGAAGAGTGAAGTCAGCGAACTACCCGGACCTTCATCGCATGCATTCACCATCGCAAAGACCAAAGACGGCGATCAAATTGGCTGGGTCGAACTCACCGACGGCAAATCCGACCTGCTGATGGTTACTGCACAAGGTCGCGCCATTCGCTTCACCGAAGAAGATGTCCGTCCAATGGGATTAAATTCCGCCGGGGTGAACGGCATCAAATTAAAAGTGGGGGATCAAGTAGTCGGCGCAAAAATCGTCGATGACAAATTCGAAATATTCATCATCGGCTCAGATGCCCTGGCCAAACGAGTGGCTCTCAGCCAATTCCCCGTGCAGGGTCGTTATGGTCAAGGTGTTTCCGCCTGGAAACTACCCGAGGGTGTGCAACTCATGGGTCTCGCAAATGATAAACCAAATCTTGAAGTCACCATTCACCTTGCCCGGGCCGCCGCAAAGAAAGTACGCCTCGACGCCGCACCGATAAGAACCAGGCCCGCAAAAGGAAAATCGGTGCTAGAAGTGAGCGCAACCGACCGAATCGTGGGTGTATCGGTTACATGGGAAGCGCCAGAGGGCATATTTAAAGTTGCCCCGAAGAAGTCGAAAAAGGCCGAACCCGTCGAAGAGATCAAACCCTCGCAGATCACTATGGAACTGGGAGATAAAAAAGCAGCAATGAAAAAATCCGCTGACAAAAAGAAATCTCCTGCGCCAAAGAAAAAGCCTGCCACAAAAAAGAAGACCGCGGCGAGCAAGAAAAAGCCGAGTACCGGGAAAAAAGTAAAATAAATTAGGGTGAAAGATGAAGAATAAATTTGCATTTTCATTTTTTGCATTTCCGGGCAATGCGGCAAGGGAAGCCTGGTTATTGAGTAAAAGTATTCGAGAATTTGGTGGGCGATTTTCGGAATGTAAGATTCTATTGATGGTTCCTAATATCAAAGCTCTTTCTGATGTGGAAGAGAAAATATTTACCGAACTGAATGTAAGCATTCAACATTTTGAAATTAACGAAGACAAATTATTATTTCCCTTTGGGGGGAAAACAATGGCTGCCGGTGTGGCAGAGAGAATTCTTGCTGAAAAAGTAGAGACTATGGTTTGGATGGACTGTGATTCAATCCTGTTTCGGGAACCAGGTGAAATGTTTTTAAACGAGGGAACCCATCTTGGATATCGTCCGGTAGATCATACTTTAATTGGCTCAAACTTTAATCAACCGTTGGATGAATTCTGGCAGATGATCTACAAAGATTGCCAAGTCAATGAAGAAAATATTTTTCCGATGATGACAAGTGTCGATGAAAATGAAATCCGCCCCTATTTCAATGCGGGAATGTTGATTGTTCGTCCGAAGGATGGAGTTCTTCAAAAATGGGCAAAAGCCTTTGACCGATTATTTTCTAAAGAAAGGTATTTAGAACACTACGGTAAATCAGCTCTTTATAAAATATTTTTTCACCAAGCGGTTTTGACGGGCGTGTTGTTGTCTGGGATTTCAAAAGAAAGTATCACTGAACTTCCTCATATTGTTAATTATCCTTTGCATATGCACGAAAAATATCCCGATAGTAAAAGGATTCAGGGATTGGAAGAATTGATTAGCTGTCGATATGATCAGTTTTTTGACGGGGAAGGGTGGGAAGAAAAGATTCCTGCGGAAGAGCTTTTAAAAAATTGGATATTGGAAAACCGGAAGGTATTTGAGCAAGAATTAGGTTAATCGAGCCGTTCGGGTTTGGTAAAGGTTTGTTCAATGATCCAATCGTTTAAACGGGGGAAGAGCATTTCAAACCAGAGACCCAAACGAGATATTCCAGGGATGACCACAGATTTACTTCGTCTTCCATTTGCTATTTTCAGAATTGCCTGCCCAACTTTTTCTGGGGTGAGCTGCAAGGCTTCTGGGGTGGTAATGCCCGTTTTTCTTTCTGCTTGCATATGGCTGGCAAACTCTGTTTTTACTGCACCAGGATAAATAGCGGACACTTTTATCCCTAAAACACCAACTTCTCTACGCAGTGCATCGGTAAATCCACGCAGACCAAATTTTGTGGCAGCATAAACGCTATAGGTGGGTGATGCAATATAACCCGCTAAAGATGCGACATTAATGATATGACCGCTTTCCTGTTTAATCATAATTGGGAGTACTGCTCGGGCAGATTGAATCGACCCTAATAAATTGACTTGCACTTGAGCTGCGATATCCGTGACTGGGTCAAGTTCTTCCAGCCATTTTGTTCGTCCAAATCCTGCATTATTGACCAAAACATCAATTCGTCCGTATGCTGAAAGTGTTTTGTTCACCATTTCCTGGATGGCGTCTATTTTACCGACATCCACACTTATGGCGATAGCTTCTCCACCCTCAACGGTGATCTCTTTATCCAAAGCTTCTAATTTTTCTACTCTTCGGGCAGCAAGCACCACACGGTAACCAGATCTGGCAAATAAACGCGCGCTGGCTGCACCGATTCCCGAGGAGGCCCCGGTGATAATGACGACTGGCTGTTCTAACATTAAAATCTCCAAAATCAGATCCGATCAAAGCAAGATCTAATTTGAATAGAAAAGAAAAAATTTATGGATTTAGAAGGATATCTACACTGCTGAGGTGTTCGATGCCTCCATCCATTGGCGATCTTGCGAAGATCACGAGTCTAGCATGGGTGGGTTCGGTTACGGAATAAATGATTGAGCCACTAAATGGCCCAGGTAACCCAATATCGGGGGAAGCAATAGTTACAAAGGATTCTAACAAGATGTTATCGGATGTACCGCAAATCTGATCCACACTGCCGCTTCCGCCTTCTCCACAAAGAGTGACGCTGAGGTTGCTTTCAAAGAAATATCCTGATTGGCCGGAGAATGAGATAGAACCCCCGTTGATGGTCTGGTTTTGGATCGGCGTTTCAATACTAATGGTTTCAATAGGTAGAGGGCTGGGATTGATCGTGTTACTTCCACCGGGGAATAATTTTATCGGAATGCTAGTAAGGTGAATAAGGCCGCCATCTCGCGGGCTGTTATGGTAAATAGAAAGCCTTGCTTGCGTTTCTGCGGAGACAGAAAATGCCACACTCGCTTTGAAGGGTCCCCCTTGCCCAATATCGGCATTGATGTTTGTTGCAACCATGGATATTAATGCTCCAGAAGTGTCGGTAAGCTTTATCACCAGGTTTTGCTCAAAGGTGGCGTCTGCCAGACCTGAAATTTGTAGGGGAGATGTTACCTCTGACATTGCACCAGGAATTTGCAAATAGATATCTTCTAGTCCTTCCTCAGGGATTTCTGGTGCGGGTATGTTTGTGGGAGGGATGGTGGCGGTCACCTGTGAGCCTGGGTCTGGAACAGCGTTAGTTGCAGTTGGTTCGGATAAATCAGGTGCAGTGATATTGCATGCAATAATCGGAAGAATAAATATTAGTAGTGTTCCAAATCTTCTTGACTTCATTATTGCTCCTCATAGCTGGAATGACTGTAACCAAAAACAGCTTGGATTAAAAATCCTAAGCATCAAACCCCATTATTAATTAATCTGTGGCACTTATTCGATTACTGGATTTATCTTTTTTGCTTGTTTGTTTTGAGGTGGTCGTAGATTTGCGGGCGATCTTTTCTTTGGGCAAAAGGGCAATATCTAAAACTTCGTCCATGTGGGATACGGGAATGATCTCAAGATCATTTTGAGCTCTTTTGGGTACTTCGACGAGGTCTTTTTTATTTTTCTCGGGGATGATGACCGTTTTTAATCCGGAACGGTGGGCTGCTAAAACTTTGTAGCGGAGGCCGCCGATCGGTAGAACACGACCGCGCAGAGTGATCTCACCGGTCATGCACACGTCTTTTCGAACTTTTCTTTCAGTAAATGCTGAAATGATGGCGGTGGCAATAGTGATTCCGGCACTGGGACCATCTTTCGGAATGGCTCCCTCAGGGACATGCACATGGACGTCTGTTTCCTCAAAGCGTTCTGGTTTAATCTTGAATTCTTTTGCACGGGATTTGAGATAGGACATTGCGGCTTGTGCAGATTCCTGCATGACATCCCCAATTTGGCCGGTGATCTGTAATGTTCCTTTCCCCTCAAAAAGAAGGACTTCAATGGGCATAATATCCCCACCGCCCATGGTCCAGGCAACGGAAGTCGCCACGCCGACTTCATCCTCACGTTCTGCATCTGTTTCAAAAAATTGAATTGGGCCGAGGAAACGTTTTATTACCGTATCGGTGATGCGGGTGGGAAATCTTTTTTCTTCTGCTTTTAAGCGAGCAATTTTTCTGCAAGTTCTACCAATTTCACGTTCAAGGTTTCTAACCCCGGCTTCGAAGGTATAGCTGCGGATGATGGTTTGTAATGCTTGATCAGAGAAGGTCACTTCATTTTCGTCTAATCCAGCATATTCCACTTGGCGATTGACTAAGAATTGTTTTGCTATAGAGATCTTATCTTCTTCGATGTAACCAGGGAATTCGATGACTTCCATGCGATCTAATAGTGCCCAGGGGATATCATCACGTGAATTTGCGGTGGTAATGAAGATCACTTTGGAGAGATCGTAAGGGATTTCTAAATAATGATCCGAAAATGTGTTATTTTGTTCAGGATCCAAAACCTCTAATAATGCAGCGGCGGGATCTCCCCTAAACCCAACACCCAACTTATCAATTTCATCTAATACGAATAAAGGATTGATGGTTTCAGCGCGTTTCATGATTTGGATGATGCGCCCAGGAAGTGCGCCAATATAGGTGCGGCGATGACCGCGCATTTCTGCTTCGTCTCTTACGCCGCCTAAAGAAAGACGGACGAATTTGCGTTCCAAAGCATCGGCAATAGAGCGGCCGAGGGAGGTTTTTCCGGTACCGGGGGGGCCGACGAAACATAATATGGGTTGACGCGATTTATTGGGTTTTAGGCTTTTGACGGCGATATATTCCAACACTCGATCTTTTGCTTTATCCAACCCAAAATGATTTCCATTTAAGATGCTTTTTGCATGGGTGACATTTAAATTATCTTCGGTTTCATCGTTCCAGGGTAAATCTAGGATCCAATCGATATAGGTACGGATGACCCCAACTTCAGGGGACATGGGAGGCATTTGGTATAGCCGTTCTAATTCTTTTATTGCGGCGTTTTCAACTTCCTCTGAAAGGGCAGCATCATTAATTTTGGCTTTTAATTCTTTCAGTTCCCTTGCCCAGGGATCTTCTTCCCCCAATTCACCTTGAATAATCCGCATTCTTTCTCTGAGGTGATTTTCGCGATTATCGCGTTCAACATCATCATGTACCCGGGCATCTAATTCCTGTTCGATCTCTAATACATCAATTTCTCTTAATAAGAGTTTTTCAATCAGTGCCAATCTTTCGTTGATGTTTAGCAAGGTAAGTAATTTTTGTCGGTCATCTAACCGGAGGGAAAATGAATTGGTGACCATATCTGCAAGCCAACCGGGTTCATCTATGTTGTATAGATAGAGGAGGGTTTCTGCGGGGAGCTGGTCATTCATTTCTGCGTAGCGTTCATACCTACGCATGAGGCGTCGCATTAGTGCATCTTGTTCAGCATTTGGTTTTTTGGATTCCTCGATAACCTTGCCGCGGGCATATAAAACTGGCTGATCCGTAATGAATTCAACGATTTCGATGCGGTGACGCCCTTGGGCCAATATGATCATATCTTGACCATCACTGGAGAAAGATTCGCTGATGGCGACAGTCACACCAATCTTCAAAAAATCATCTATTTTAAGTTTTAACTGATTGGGATCTTTTTGTGGAATGGACAACATGATCTGGTGTTCTTTCATGGCCTGTTTTATTGCTTTTGCGGTAGAGCTTCGGCCAATCGGTAAGGGGGCGACCATATGGGGAAATAGAATCACATCCCGAAGGGGGAGAACAGGACAATATATAAACCCATCTTCATCTGTGGGAATATCGAGTATTGTTTCTAATTCTTCTGCCCGACGCTGCATTTCTTCGGGATTTATTTCGTCCTGTTGAGAATTTAACTCTTGTTCTGCCATAACCTCTGTTCTCCAGGTCAATATTGAAGAATTATTATACCTCTGTTATTTGACGCGAGTAAACCATGAGAAACGCGCTTCACCTACCAAATAAAGGCTTCCAGTCACTAAAATTAAACCATTTCCCTCTGCGGAGGTGAGTGCAAGGTCAAATGCTTGGTCTATTGACTCAGATTTTAGTATTTTTGGGGAATATTTTTCAGCTTTTTGAGCAAGTGTTTTGGGATTAGCGGCGCGGGGATGGGTGGATTTGACCGGAATAAATACTTGGACATAGGGCAATAATTCTTGAAACATGCCATCTATGTCTTTGTCTTCAGATGCACCGAAAACGAGGGAAACGGGAATGTCTGGGAAATATTCGATTAATGTTTTTACCAGCATTTTCGCTGAATGTTGATTATGGGCACCATCAAAAATGAGATAGGGGTCTTTTTGAACGATTTCAAAACGACCGGGCCATTTGACTTCGGAAAAACCTTTGGTAATTGATGCATTACTAATCGTTAATCCTCTTTCCCTAGCGCGATCCAGGGCTAAATATGCCAAAGCCATATTTTCGGCTTGATGGGGGCCAAGTAGGGTGGATCTTAATGAGATTTCACCACCGACACTTATGGTTTGACCTTCGAGGTCTTGGTCTTCCACCTGAAATTGAATATCTTTGGAAATTTCAGTATAATTGGCATTTTTCTCTTTGGCAATTTGTTTGAGCATATCACTTGCTTCTTTTTCTTGGGGTGCTGTGACGACCGGCGTGTTTTCTTTGATGATGCCCCCTTTTTCCCCAGCTATCTCGGCTAAGGTATTGCCTAAGATGAAAGTGTGATCTAGAGAGAGAGATGTTATAACGGAGACTAGGGGGGAAACCACGTTTGTGGAATCTAATCTTCCGCCAAGGCCGACTTCTATGACAGCAATATCTACTTTTTCTTGGGCAAAGTGGAGGAAGGCAAGGGCGGTTTGGATCTCATAGGATGTGAGTTGGGGTACTTGGTCTACTGCGGATTTTATTTGATTGACTAGTTTGGCAAAATCTGGTTGGGAAACGGGGATTCGATCTATTTGAATTCGTTCGGTGAATTCATGAAGGTGGGGGGAGGTGTATAAGCCCACTTTATACCCTTGTGCTTGTAGCGCGCCAGCACATAAAGCGGAGACAGAACCTTTCCCTTTTGTGCCAGCGACATGAATTGTTTTGTACTTTTTGTGGGGGTCTTCCAGTATAGCCAGAAATTGATGCATGCGCTCCAGATGAAAATTCTCTGCGGCGATATTTTCTTGATGGGTACGACTATAATCAATGAACTTAAATACGTAATCTAGGGCGTTTTGATAGGCTTCGCTTCTTTTGGTGATCATGAAAAGAATTTTACCCTTGGGGAATTTACATTACAAGGCATAACCTTAAAAAAGAAGAACCGGAAAACATTCTCCGACTCTTCTTTTTAGCAATTTAAGTTCTCCTAACTATTTTAATTTTTGATCAAGCTCTTCGACCTGATCTGGTTGGGGGCGTTTTCTTCTTCGGATGAAGTATACGATCGTTATCACAATGAGCGCTACGATCAAAATGACACAACAGCAAAAGATGTACCAGGAGGAGAGGAGGAAATCTGCTATTCTGGAGAAAAACCCGAGGTCAGAAACGGAAATGTCGGGGAAGTCTTCCACAATGGCAGGGGAATCATCAAAAAGGGAGGGTTCGGGTGTAATGGTGTTGGTGGGGGGAGAGTCTTGAATCGGTTGAGGGGTATTGGTTGCAGGGGCTATATAGTGGGGGAGGAAATCTAATGAACATTCTAGGAATTCAAGGGCGTCAACGATGATGTTTCCACTGGGACCATCCATGACTTCGGTGGAACCGGGAGCCACTAGGGTTGAGGTATATGGATAGGTGCCGTATGACCATAGGCCAAAATAAACCATTGCCCGACCAAATTGGTCTACAGTGGTTTCCAGCTCAAACATATCGTTGTAATATACTGTCCAAGTTGAACCGGGTTCGACATAATCGGTATTAAATGTGAAACCAAAACCGCTGAGTGTAAGGGAGGTAATAAGATGGGGCTCACTGGCATTCAAATGAGGATATTCTGCAGGAAACCAATTATGGTCGATTAGGAGGCAACTCGCTTGTTCATACTCCCATGGATCATCTCCAGTTTGGGCTGAAACGATTGAGGCGGGAAGGAGAATAATGAGGGTGAGAACGAGCAAACTGAGTTTAAATAGCCTTCTTTTTTTGATCATGGGTTGACTCCTTGAAAGGTAATAATAAAAGAATTGAGCTGGATTTATGAGTGGATAATGGTTGGATAAATACAAGTATACAGATATTTTAGGGGGGAAGCAAGGGAATTGGATAAAAACCATAGGAATAGGAATTTATGCGCAATATGGGGATATTAATAAAGCTAATATTAATTACAGTTTGCTTGCATTCTGACCAATTTAGGGCTATTATTTATTAGTGGGAAATGATCTCACGACTAATTCAATATAACGTTTCAAGGAGAAGACATGAAGAAAAAGTTTTTCGTCATATTAGGTCTCTTGGTGCTCGTTTCATTAATGATCGTAGCATGCGGACCAAAAGAATATGCTCTGGGTACAGAAGAAAACCCCCTTATTTGGGTTTTGGTTCCCTCCCAAGATACTGAAGCCGTACTTGCTGGCGCTGAAGATTTAGCAGCAGCGATCGAAGAGGAAACCGGTTT
>Ga0066608_1001034_pt1 | contig 15313 bp, 8 predicted proteins | sample SaaInlV_DNA_135m_FD_60377 | JGI IMG/M metagenome (GOLD analysis project Ga0066608, IMG submission 60377) | Marine microbial communities from expanding oxygen minimum zones in the Saanich Inlet - SI075_LV_DNA_135m | ecosystem: Environmental > Aquatic > Marine > Unclassified | place: British... | reverse complement strand
AGACCTTTTCAAGAAATGATGCATGCATAACACCACGGTCTTTGGTTTATGCTAAGCTTCAGACAGTGATCTTGTAAGAAATGATAAATCAAATACCTGACTCCGACAGTACGTACAGCGCTGGTTGAATTCGCTGCATAGCGGGTTACGGGGAAAGGTCAGTCAACAAGGTGGCTTTAACAGGATATTCGTATACATATTAAAGCAGCTCAATATAACCATAACATCAACCCACTCGAAGAACCTCAGCCTGGATCTTGATTTGCGCTGAAGGTTCTTCATTTTGTGCTATGGTTTTTTTGCGTTTATTTGCAAATTAGTCAGCCTGTCGCCAGTATTCAAGAAAATGTAATAAACTATGGCTGTTCAATATAAAACTTAGGCGTGTGGTTTCGGTGGAATTGGAATGCCTGCCGGGGACACCGGCCCTTGAACAGCTTCGTCTGAATCTATAATGCCAAAACACTCGACGAACGCGTCATTGCCTGGATTACAATAGACAGTGTCAATAATGGGATTCTCTCCGTTAGGGTCTTCATGTATGTTATCTTCCGAATGTTCGACTGGTGGGGGTGCTACATCACGATCAGGCTGATAGCCGTCTGAGCACATCGCTCCTACCGTACACGAATATCCACCTGCATGAGCAAGCTCGTCAACCATAGCCTTCACTGCATCAACTTCTGGCGTGGTGTGTGGAATGGATGGACATATAACTGTGGATAAATGACATCCAGTTAACAGGAATGGTGAGTCTGGTCTAAAACCACCTTCATCATTCATTACCTGGCCAGTGAATGGGTCAAATGGGATACCAAATACGGGATGAATTGGGAAACCTGTTTTATCATCAAATTGTATTTGTCCTAATCCTCCGATAGGAAGCTGATCTAATTGCCCTGGAATAAAAGCTTGCCCAGTAAAAGGATCAATTGGTAAATTATTATCACCAAATTCTAAAAACATACCATCTTTAATGGGCCGACCAGTTGCTGGATCTATTTCAAATCCATCTCCAATAATTGGAGGAGGATGAACAACTGTTCCATCTGCTAGAGTAAATGTCCCGTCATTATTAGGAGATGCTCCTAAAAAATGAGGATCTTCACCAGGAAAATCATCTTTAAACTCTGGTGGTTTAGGTAAAGTAATAGAGCCATCTGGATTTACTACTGCTCCAGGTGGCAGACGTACACCTTCAGGCAAACTGCCTACAGGCAAAATAATTGAACCATCCTCATTGACTTCTGGAACAAAACCAGGAGGGTAACAACAATCTACAGATGGTATAGGTGCACCATCTTCCCCTACTTTTTGTAAATAAAAAATTGAACCATCCGGGAACGTAACTGTGCCATCATCTTCAAATTTAAGTTTTGGATCTGCTCCTGCTGGGGGAATACCAATCTCGTCAGTAAAACCAAAGAATGGTAAAAAGGTTTGACCATTTAATAAAATGCTACCATCTTCTCCCTGTTCAAATCCTTTAATTCCCTGCCTTTCAAGAAAGCTAGCTACATTCAAAGGAGGAATTTTATCCTTATTATATTCAACACCCGCTGGTGCTACAAACCCAGGAGGTAAAGCAACATTAGCGGGTATTTCGGAACCTTCAGGCGGTAAAAATCCATGAGGGAAACTTGGATAGGAGAAGCCCTCCTGCACTGTAGGTACATACATCATGCCAGTATCACCGCCAAAAGTTGCCGTTCCATCAGAATTAATAACAAAACCCCCACCAATGTCTTGTTGCTCAACATTGGGATTAGGCAGTAAAGGGAAAAATTTTTGTGCATTCCCTTCCGTCTCCAATGTTATAGAACCATCAGTACCATAACGAAAATTAAGCCCGGGGTTTAAACTAGCCAAAGCATCTAATCGTTGCTGTATATTAGGTGGTACACCATACATGTCAACAGCATGTATATTGCTTGAAATTCCAATTGTTGAGACAAACAGAGAAGCAATAAGTAAATTTAATGTTTTACGTTTCATTTTCAAACCTCCGCATTAAAAACAATAATTAATTATAGGTAACTATTTCCCCTTAAAAAATGGAGATATAAGTGACTACAATATTAGAGGGGATAATAGTGACTACAATATTAGAGGGGATAATAGTTTAATACAAGTAAAAAAATTTATTGTAAAACCAATGGGGTGTGCGGCCGAGCAAGGTCGATAATTCCAGCGGGTGAAAGTCCCGCTCTGGCAAGGTAGGTCAACCACCAGATAGCAAGCATCGGGCAGGCGGAGGTAACTCCAAATGTTAAGCGCGATGGGCGCAAGCCAGCAGGCCGTAAGCGCAAGTTGAAGTGATTTAGCCTCGAAATTATTTTTCGTAAAGGACGACAGATTACCCTTTCTGCAAGTCCCCATTCTATGACGCGCATGACAAGTATCATAGAACTGCTTCGGGGTTGTAAAGCATGGCATGTTGGACATTGGGAATAATCGGCAACTCGGGAGATCCTGATTTGTCTTTCAAAGAAGAGAGTAGGTTGAACAAGTGATAATAAAACAAGAACAACCGAAGCGACTCAGGAAGTCGGATGGTGGCATAGTATCGATGAAAGTGCGTAATGTATCTGGAGAAAAGGCCATCACGACAACAACAGCGAAGCGAGGACACATGCATCATGCACAGTAATGTAGAAAGTGTGCCAACAAAATTGCAACGCATAGCTAAGAAAGCCAGCACAGACAAGGACTGTCAATTCACCAGTTTATACCGAGATTTTGGATGGAATTAAAATTCCGCCTAGCTTTGTTGTAGCAAAGAGCCATTACAATTATGCTGGAAGAAAAACGTGGCGGGTCTTTCATTGACTGACTCTTGTCAGCCATTATGCAGAACTCTACATAATGGCTGAAAGCACCTGTTCAAGTCGAGTAATAAATTGAGTTGTAATAATGCCTAAAGGTCAATACGATAAAGGAAAAAGTTAGTGACATTTAACAATAGCCAGCTCTTTCCAGTTGGTTGTATAGTGAGGAGATAGGTATTCAACAGGGACTTGCCAGCCAGTATTAATACCTGTTGCACTTAAGGTAATTCCATTAGGAAAACGACTGTTGATTTTATCAATAGTATTCATCAGTTCGGTGCTGTTGTTTTGTTCATTAATACCAAATAGATCAATCTGAGCAGGTATTGAGGTCGCTTGAATATGGCTGAGTTGCACACCACATTTCTGATAACGGTATCCGTGTTTAAAAATCTCAGTTAGTAGCCGTTTAGCAATGCTGACTATTTGTCTAGTATCACTGGTAGTTTGCTGCAACAAAATATTAATTGAACGCTGATACTGAGGTTCATTAGTATTGTAGCGATTGGTTTTAATAAACACTGTAATCGAACCTGCAATAGACCCTTGTTTTCTCAATTTCTCCGCCGCACGACTACAAAAACTAGCCAGGGCTTCAGCGAGCTCTTTATAAGTAGTGAGTCTGCGTTTAAAGCTACGTGAGCAAACAATTTGTTGTTTATCTGCAGGTATGTCATCTAAAGCTAAACAGCTGATGCCGTTTAATTCCATCACAGTTCTGGCAACAACGATATTAAACTGAGCTTGTATGGATTCTACAGGTTGCCTAGCTAGCTCATAAGCAGTGTTGATACCCATTAGCTGCAGCCTTTTAGTTGTCTGACGACCAATCCCCCAGACTTCATTAACAGGCACTAAACGTAATAGCTTGTCTCTACGCATAGGATCTGATAAATCTAACACGCCTCCTGTTTTCTTCCATTTCTTAGCCGCGTAGTTTGCGAGCTTTGCTAAGGTTTTAGTCGATGCCAACCCCACACAAACAGGAATGCCCGTTGTGCGAAAGACGGTTTGTTTAATCTGTTGCCCATAAGCGATAGCATTGTTATTACATACATCAGTTAAGTCTAAAAATGATTCATCAATGGAATACACTTCCAGTTGAGGTGCGTATGTTTCTAGGCATTGCATAACGCGATTAGACATATCCGCATACAGCGTATAGTTAGATGAGAACAGTTGAATCTTATGGCGGTTAATTAAATGTTGTACCTGATGCACGGGAGTTGCCATTTTAATACCCAAATCTTTAACCTCTTGGCTACGAGCTACGATACAGCCATCATTATTACTGAGTACAGCAACAGGTTTGTTGATTAGGTCAGGGCGGAAAACACGCTCACAACTCACATAAAAGTTATTACAGTCGACTAAGGCTATTAAGGGTTGTGCTGGTTGCTGCTGCATTAAAGTGAGTGGATAACATTAGTAACAACACCCCAAATAACAAGATCAATTTCTTCTTGTACAGTGATATCAGAGTAAGCAGGGTTTTCTGCACCGAGAACTATTTCACTGCCAATACTTTTCAAGCGTTTAACGGTTAGCTCTCCATTCAAAGCACAAATAACGACCTTACCAACCACTGCTTCAATTGAACGGTCTACAACTAAAATATCATTAGGGTGAATGCCAGCACCGAGCATTGATTCACCTTCAGCACGAACAAAGAAGGTCGCGGCTGGTTTCTGAATCAGTAAATCATTTAGGTCTAGCGTTTTCTCAATATAATCGTCAGCAGGTGAGGGGAAACCAGCGGCTACCTTGCCAGAGAATAATGGAATTTCAACATGACTTGGTGTTACCGAAGGAAAGTAAATATCAGAAGAATTTTCAAAGAACTGCTTACGAAAACTAAGCATCGATTTCACTTCAGGTACCATACTTTCTGGCACACGAATAGCCTTAGTAGTTTCTCCATAAACTGAAGAACCTTTCTTGCGACCAGCACCAGGGCGAGAGCCGCCGCGTTTGGATTGGATTGTTTCTGTCATTGAATGAATAAGGTAAGGAGGTAACAAAGAAAAGTGTACAGTATTTTTTGTGAATCAATCAAGGTGTTATTTTACAAACGCGTTAGATTAAAATTGATAGTGTTATGTTATTAAGATTGTAAGCGTGCAATGGAGCGCGTACTATCCCTATTCAGAAATATCAGATTTTCTAATATTCCAAGGCAACAAGGCTTTGACTTTATCAACGGTATCAGCATAAAGGTAAAGCAGTGAGCGCCTGCTGCTTCAGCACTGGAATACTCTTCTCCTGTCGTTGCTGATTTTTTTCATCCACTGACCGTTCTTTAGTTTCTGGTTCAATGACATATCGTTTGTTAATCAGGCTCAGCACTTTACCTGTTTTTGAGGTTTTGTTATTTTGTAATTACTGCTATTAAAGATTAAAGATTAAAAGTTATGTGTATATCGTGCCTTATGTTGAAGATGAGCACATTGTTTTTTTAAAGATGATTATTCTTTCTCGACAAATGAATAAGTTGTATAACAAGCGGGTGGATAATGGACATTAAATTAGATGATGAAGAACAAGCGATTCTTGATAGTGTTGAAGCAGGAGATTGGCAAAGTAAAGGTCAAATAAATGAATGAGTTGCTGAGTTATAGGCTTATTTAAAGCAGGAAAAGAAAAAAGCAGTGTCTGTACGTTTGTCTGAAAATGATTTTTATGAATTAAAACGCAAAAGCCTCGAAAATGGCATTCCTTATCAGAATGTGATTCAAATGCTGGTGCATCAATATACCAGTAATAAAATTCATTTAGATCTTTGAACCTGCTTTCTGGAGCCTCTACAGTCAACATCTATTGATAAGGAAACCGATTAACAAGGGAGGATAATAATGAAATTCATACATACATCAGATTGGCATATAGGCCGATTATTCCAGAATATTTCCTTATTAGAAGATCAGTTACATGTTCTGAAACAAATAAAAAACTACGCAAAAGTCCATCAGGTTGATGCGTTGATTATTGCAGGAGATATTTTTGACCGCTCAGTACCTCCAGCAGATGCCGTTGAGGCATTAGATCATTTTCTTGATGAAATTAGCTCTGAATTAAAGCTACCCATTATTATGATTTCCGGGAATCATGATAGTAGTAAACGCTTGGGGTTTGGTGCAAGTCATATGAGGCTATCGGGCTTGCATATTTTGAGCCAGCTATCTGATGTGATTAAGCCTGTGATAATCGAAACGGCAACGGGGACTGTGCATTTTTATGGTATTCCGTATCATGATCCCGTTGAGGTGAGGGAGGCGTTTGCTTGTGAGGTTTCCACTTATGATGAGGCGCATACCTTTCTGGTAGATCAAATCAAACAGGTGCGTGTGGCGGGTGTTCCTTCAGTTGTTATCAGTCATTGTTTTATAGATGGGGCTGAAGAATCTGAATCAGAGCGTCCATTATCTATAGGTGGTGCTGACAGGGTATCTTATCAACCTTTGGAAGATTTTGACTATGTGGCATTAGGTCATTTACATGGGCCGCAGTATAAAGGGGCTGAACATATTCGATATTCAGGTTCTTTATTAAAATATTCTTTTTCTGAGTACCTGCAAAATAAGGGCGTAACCTTAGTTGAATTAGATGAAAATGGATTGGTCGCTACTGAGCATTTGCCATTAAAAGCGCAAAAGAATTTAAGGATAATAGAAGGTTTATTAGACGATATTCTGGAGCAGGGTAAAGATGATCCTGATAATGAAGATTACTTGTTTATTCGGTTGTTAGATAAGCAGGATATTCTTGATCCTTTGGGGCAATTAAGAAAAGTTTATCCGAATACCTTACAGTTAGAGCGCACTCAATTTATCTTATCTAAGGGCAGTCAATTAAAGGCGGATGTGAGTCTTAAACGCACAGAAAATCAGGTATTTAACGATTTCTTTAAGCAAGTGATCGGTCATGATTTAACGGAAGAACAAAGCACCTTGTTGCTGGATATTATTGCTGAAGCCAAAGGCGTTATCGAGGGAAAAGAATGAAATTACATTCATTAGAGATACAAGCATTTGGCCCTTTTTCGGGAAAGGAAACGATTAATTTTTCAGCATTAGGTGAAAACCCTTTATTCTTGATTGATGGTCCTACAGGAGCAGGGAAGACCTCGATTCTGCATGCTGTGTGTTATGCGCTATATGGTGAAACAACCGATTCAGATCGTAAAGAATTAGGTTTACGTTGTGATCATGCAGATGTGGAACTGATGACTGAGTTATCTTTAGAATTTAGTATTCGTGGTGATACTTATCGGATTACCCGTGTGCCTACACAAATGCGTCCCGCTAAGCGAGGTGGTGGTGAAACGGAACAAAAAGCGACCGCTCATTTACGTCGTGTTGTGGATAATGGTGATGAAGAAACGTTAGTCGCTAAGAAAAAAACGGATGCTGATCCAAAGATAGTAGAAATTATTGGGCTGACACCACAGCAGTTTTTACAAGTGATGGTGTTGCCACAGGGAAAGTTCCGCGAATTATTACTAGCGAAATCTGATGATCGACAAGTGATTTTATCCACTTTGTTTCAAACGGAAATCTATAAACGCATCGAGCAGTTACTTAAAGATAAAGCGGGAGCGATTGAAAAGCAGAATCAAAGCTTTGAAGATAGGAAAGCTGAGGCTTATTCCGATGTGACTGTTGCTGATAGCGAAGGGCTTGAAACATCAATCGAAGCAGCAGTTGGTTTATTAGCGATTAAACTAAAAGAAAAAGAGGTGGCGGCTGAAAAAAAACAAAAAGCGGTTACTGCATTGGAAACGACTACTGAGCTGAATAAATCATTTAATAGGCAGAGCACTAATAAAAAGGACTTAGATACTTATCTGCAAAAAATAGATGAAATCAATAGTAATAAAACCAGTATTAAGCGGGCTGACAAAGCAGCGGCTATAGCACCTAAATGGCAAATTCTTCAAGGTATTTTAAAAGATATTAAATATAAACAAGCCGCTATTGCTAACGCTGATACGGATAAAAAAAATGTAGTATTGAGTGTTGGCAAGGCGAGGGAAGCTGTCGCACAGACGGCTGAAGAATATAAGCAGCGAGATGACTTAAAAGCTGAAGAGACAACGGTTGAGGGGTATAAAGCTAAATTAGTCTCTTATCAAACATTAAATGATACTTTATTAGCGGCAGAAAATAGTTATAAGGAAGCAATAGATCAAAAAGTAGAATTAGAAAAACAATCACTCGATATTACCCAAGTGTTGGAAAGTTTAAATGCCGAGATTGAAAATTTAAACAAGGCGACTGAGAATAAATCAGAGATTGTTGAACAAAGGTCAACAGCAAAAGGGCTTTTAGACAAACGTAATGCACTGGAAGCTGCACGTTCTGATTTGCAGATCTTTAACCGGGATTACAATAAGAAAAAAGAACAATTTGAGTTAGCTGATCAGGACTATAAAAATGCTGAAAAAGAAGCTAATCGAACTGAGATGTTCTGGTTTTCTAACCAAGCAGCGGTATTAGCCGAAAAGTTAGAAGAAGATAATCCTTGTGCAGTCTGTGGCAGTCTTGAACACCCCAATCCTGCTCATTTTTCAGAAGATGCAATAGTAATCAATCAAGAAAAGGTTAATCAAGCAAAGGAACTGCAAGCGAAGCACTTTAAAGTAATGGATGATAATAAAGGAATTCTACAAGGCTATTTGCACTCAGTGACCGATAAAGAAAAGGTTGTTAAGCAATTAGAAACAGAATTAGCGGAAGAGGCAATCAAATCAGTTGCTGAAGTTAAACAATGTTATACAAACCTGGAACAAGAATTAAAGGCTATTGAATCTAAAGAAAAACGACTTGTTAAAGCTAAGGCTGAAAAGCTTGAGAAAGAAAGTGAGCGAGAACCTATCGATCATGAAATTAAAGCGATTGAAATTAAAATCCCTGAATTAACAGCGTTTAATGCAACGGCAAAAAGTGAGCTGGATAGTGCTAATAAACAACTGCCTGAGCCATACAGGAGCACTGAGTCTATTGAATTAGTGCTGACTCAGATTAGTCAAAAAATTACCGCCCTAGAAAATAAGCAGTCAGCCGCTAATAAAGCACTGACGGATTCCTTAACAGATGAATCTTCAGCTCAATCAACGTTAAAGGAATTAAATATTTATCTTGATGATTTAAAACAACGTCAAGAGTCTCAATCCCAGCTATGGGAACAAGCATTGATTAACAGTGAGTTTATTACTCAAGAAGATTTCTCAATGGCACAGTTAGCTGATGAGGAGATTGAAGAGTTAAGTTATAAAGTTAAATCCTATGACGATACAGTTAAGGCTCTACAGACAGAGCTTGGTTTATTAGACGAACAGTTAAAAGATAAACAAAAGCCCGATTTAGAAAAACTGCAACAGGAATCTAGTGCATTAAGTAAATCGTTTGCTTTAGTAGAAGAGAGATGGACAGCAGCGAATCAAACTGTAACAAGGTTAAGTGATACACGGAAGAAGGTAGAGCAGATTGAGAGTCAACAGACTGAGATAAAAAAGCAATATGAAGTGGTTGGGACGTTATCAAAAGCAGCCTCAGGTCGAGGTAATGTTCGAGTCAGTTTAGAACGGTTTGTGTTAGGGAATATATTAGACCAGGTGTTAAGTATTGCGAGTGAACGCTTACATATTATGAGCAAAGGACAATACCGACTTATTCGTCAAAATGAAGAAGCTCAAAAAAGAAATACGACAGCAGGATTGGATTTAGCGATTGATGATGCGCATACGGGAAAAATAAGACCTGTTGCTACTTTATCAGGTGGCGAGTCTTTTATGGCTTCTTTAGCATTAGCTTTGGGTTTATCCGATGTTGTACAAGAAAGATCGGGTGGAGTCCAATTGGATACTTTATTTATAGATGAGGGATTTGGTAGCCTGGATCAGGATTCATTGCAGTTAGCGATTAATACTTTGATTGATCTGCAATCTACAGGGCGAACGATTGGTATTATTTCTCATGTGTCTGAGTTAAAAGAACAGATGGCTCAGCGGATTGAAGTCATGGGTTCAATAACAGGTAGTAAAATTAAAATGGTTGCTTAAACCTAGAAAAATCAGAGCTTAGCTAAGGTAAAGTGGCTCCATGTGAAATACAGTGGGTAATCAAACTTGATTTTTCCACAGAGAAAGTAAATCATAACGGTTTATTCTCTCATATTAGAGATTAATGATAAGCACTGGTATCACTGAAGTAATTCGTAAAAAAGGTATAATAATGGCCTAAATAAACACCCAAAGGCGAGTCAGCCTTCATCACTTTCGAGATTATTCTACCTTGGTTAAAAGAGCAAATAATACATTTGAACTCTACCTTTGTGAAAAACCATCACAAGGGCGTGATATCGCTCGTATACTGGGGGCTAATCAACGTAATGATGGCTATCTTCAGGGTGATCAAGTGGTGGTTAGCTGGTGTATTGGTCATTTGTTGGAAATGATTCCCCCCGATGCATACGATTCCAAGTATAAACGCTGGTCATTAAACGATTTACCTATTTTGCCCCAGGACTGGAAAATGGCGGCAAAAAAATCGACGAGCAAACAATTGACGGTTCTCAAGAAGTTATTAAAACGCAGCCATAGCGTGGTGATTGCAACCGATGCGGATCGTGAAGGGGAAACTATTGCCCGTGAGGTTCTGGACTATTTTAAATATACCGGTTCAACGCGTCGCTTATGGTTATCAGCTTTGGATACGGTGAGTGTTCAACGTGCATTGAAAGCAATTAGACCCAGTATCGAAACGGAACCGCTGTATCATTCAGGTTTGGCTAGAGGTCGTGCTGATTGGTTGATCGGCATGAATTTAACCCGGGTTTTTACGCTGTTAGCGAATGATCGACAAGTACGCTCAGTAGGTCGAGTACAAACCCCCACATTAGGGTTGATAGTGAACCGGGATCGGGAAATCTCAAATTTTAAACCAGTTCCTTATTATGAAATTCTGGCCTATTTTAAAACCAATAATGGGGTTGTAGGTGAATTGCTGGAAACAAAATGGCAGGCTCCAGAACACATGTCAACAGGGCAGGGCGACCAGAAAAAACGATGCCTAGACCAGCAAGTTGCTCAATCCGTCATTGATCGCTGCCAAAGTCAACACGGTTTAGTCACAACCGCAACAACCGCAAGAAAAAAACAGCTACCCCCCTTACTTTATAATTTGTCTGGTTTACAACAAGAGGCGTCGCGTCGATGGGGCTATGGAGCCCAGGAAGTATTGAATCTGGCACAATCTCTTTATGAAACCCATAAACTGACTTCATACCCAAGAAGTGATTGCGAATACTTGCCGCTGAGTCAATTTAACGATGTCAGTACGATACTTCAAGCACTTTGTAAAAATGATGCGAGTCTTTATGATCTTATTGCCCAGGCTAATAATAAACAAAAATCCCGAGTCTGGAATGATAAAAAAGTCACGGCTCACCATGCTGTTATTCCTACACAGGCGACCCCTGGACTTACTCGTCTTAATGCCAAAGAGCTGAATATCTACAATTTAATCAGACGACGTTATATTGCCCAGTTCTTTCCTGATTTTGAATACGATCAAAGCACCATCATCGTAACGATTGATACAGACCAGTTTAAAGCCAGTGGACGTATAGCTCGCGTCAAAGGCTGGAAACAGGCGCTTGAAACAGAGAGCAGACAGAGCTTTTCTAAACCAGCAAGTGATGATAATAAACAGGAACTTCCTGCAGTAAAGGAAGGGGAACAGTTGCTTTGCGACAATCTCAAGTTGTTAGATAAATTAACCCAGCCACCCAAATATTACACAGAAGGCACCTTGATCAAAGCTATGGAAACGATTGGTACTCAGGTGACCGATAAGGTAATGAAAAAAATACTGAGGGAAACTGCAGGATTAGGTACGCAAGCCACCCGAGCTAATATTATACAAACGCTGTTTCAACGAAAATTTATTATTGCAGAAAAGAAATTACTCAAAGCGACACAGCTTGGGTTTAATTTGATAGATGCAGTTCCTGATACCATCAAAGATCCCTTATTAACTGCTCAATGGGAACAACAACTGGATGATATTGCCAATAATAAAGGACAAGATATTAATGGCTTTTTGCAGCAACAAATATTGTTGCTTAATAACATCGTTACGCAGGTTAAAGCACCACAAACAAAGTATCAATCAAGGTCTGCTTCTTCTAGCAGCGAAATACAAGCAAGTGCTCCCCCAACCAAACAATATCAAGCGGGTGACACTTGCCCAGAATGTAATCATACACTCGAAAGCCGTACTGCTATTCGTGGGAAGAAAATTGGCCAGAATTATATAGGTTGTAGTCATTTTCCAGACTGCCGGTTTTATGCCTGGCCCAAGGAGCGAGAATTCAATAATACCCGAGTATGACTTGTCTTTTGGCTCCACAGCCGGACTACAAAAACAATTGCGTAGCTTGCTATACGCCTGTTTTCCTAGCACGACTGTGAAGCCAAAATCCTGCGACATACTTTCGGGTATTATTGAAAACTTGCTCCTAAGCTTTAATTAAAAGTTCTAAAGCAGTCTGTCTCTGACTAACATCCTGTTGTTGTATGGCCATGGACAGTGCTCTTCTGGTGCCCACAAAAACCGCCAAATCTTTTGCTCTGGTTAATCCTGTATAAATCAAATTACGATACAGCATTTTAAAATGCTGAGTAAGAATAGGAATAATAACTGTTTTAAATTCACTGCCCTGAGACTTATGAATCGTAATGGCATAAGCCAGGTCAAGCTCCATAATATCTTCTTTCTTATAATGTACTTCGCGGTTATCCGGGTAAAAAGATACTATAGCCATCAGATCCTCATTGTTGATAGTGATGATTTTTCCTATATCCCCATTAAACACTTTTAGATCATAATTATTGCGACGGTGAATCACGCGATCACCTTCCCTGAAAATCCGTTCCCCGACTTTTAATTGGCACTTACTTTGATGGGGTGGATTAGCTTTTTCCTGAATTACCTTATTGAGATTCGCAGAACCCAGACTACCTCGGGTCATCGGCGTTAAAATCTGTATTTCTGTGTCTGCTCCATGGTATTTAGGAATCCATTCAAGATATAGTTTAACCACGCTATCTACAGCAGACAGACCATAATGCAATGATGACCAAGGGTGTATTTTTTTTACCACAGACTTCAAGGCATCAACTTGAGCATCAGTTTGGGTTAATTGCTCAAGATCCACATGTTTGAATTTATCCGGGACTACAAACCCGACTTCATAAGGCGATGTAATCGCTTCCTCGATTCTGAATTCAAAAGGGGAGTGATTGATTTTATCTGCCCCCAGACTTTCCAGCTCATCTAAATGCCAATCAAAATGACGTTTTACTCGGCTAATAAAGCCAAGCTGTTCCTGAGTTGCTTCATCTGAATCAATAAACAAACAATCTGCTCCATTTTTCCAGATATCGGGTGATTTGAATGGAGAGGCAATATATGGTGTTTCACCTTTATTGATCTGATGCGCATACCGGATAATCAAGGATTCTTTAGCCTGACGAAAAACTTGTGTTAATCGAAAACAGGGAATAACCGCTGAGGAAATCATATCCTTAAGCACATTGCCGGCACCCACAGAAGGGAGTTGATCAGGGTCACCAATAAACAACACCTGGCAGTTATTAGGAACTGCTTTCAATAAAGAGGCCGTTAAACTGATATCCAGCATTGAGCATTCATCAACAATCAGAAAATCAGTCTTTAATTTAGATTCTTCATTCATCTGGAACTCGCCACCTTTCCACTCCAGTAGCCGATGAATAGTTTTGGCTTCTCGACCAATCACTTCGCTCATTCTCTGAGAGGCCCGCCCTGTGGGTGCTGCGAGTAAAACTGTTTTTTTCATTGCTTCTAGCAGACGCACGATCACTAATGTCGTCGTGGTTTTACCGCAACCGGGTCCGCCGGTCAGAACAGAAAAACGGTGTTGCACTACACCTTTAGCGGCATCAGCTTGTTCATCACTTAAATTCATAGATTTTTTCTGACAATAACTACTGATCCAATGCGCGATTCTATCCGGCTCACCCGCAACAACTCCCTTCATGCCGCGTAGAATAGTTGCGACAGTGGTCTCATCATAATAAAGTGTTTTTGAGTAATATCCTGTCATTTCAACACCCTCTTTAATAAACAGGCGGGTGCAAAGCTGCCCCTCTGTTTTCATTAAGCCAAGATACTCGTTTAATTGCTCACCGAGATTCATTTCAATCAGATCGATGATACCCTTATTAATCTGTTGTTCGGTCAGATAACAATGCCCTTGTTCACGACTAGCGGCTAAAGCATGTTTGATCGCTGCCAGCATACGTTGCTGACTGTCTTTAGGTAGTCCAATACTCAGTGCTACTTTATCCGCTGAGAAAAAGCCAATCCCGTAAAAATCATTAGCTAGGCGATAAGGATCTTCTGTTACCATCGTGATGGCTTTATCGCCATATTGTTTGTAAATGCGCACAGCAAACAGAGTGCTAATTCCATGACCTTGAAGAAACATCATCACTTCTCGAATAGCACGATGCTCAGTCCAGGCATCTTCAATGGTTTTTAATTTTTTGGTGGCAATACCAGGGACTTCAGTTAATCGTTGTATATCGTTCTCGAAAATATCCAAAGTTTCTTTCTGGAAATATTTAACGATTCTTTTGGCTGTTTGAGGTCCCACTCCTTTTATAAGGCCAGACCCCAGGTATTTTTCTATCGCTGCTGTTGTTGCGGGTTTCTTCTCGATGGCTTCTGTGGCTTTGAACTGACGACCATATTTATGATCAATCGTCCAGGCACCCCGAAATTCCATGGTGGCGCCAGCAAAGACTTTGGTCTGATGAACGGTTACCGTTTCTTGCTGCTGGGGTGACTGAAAAGGTTGTACGCGCAAAACTGACCACCCCGTCGCGGGGTTATGATATGTAACTCTGTTGACAATCCCTGTCAGAACTTCAGTAATCGTATTCATTATTGGGCTACCGACTTAAGAGGGTACAGAGTAACAGGAGTGACACGCTTCAGCTATTTCCGAAACAGCAATAGTTGAAGCTATTGTACTCCACTCCACCAAAGGACTTAAGCATCACTTATTCTGTCTTGAATGAATAGTCCGTGTGAATACATCTAACATTGTGTGAGTGAGGTCGTTCCTTTAAAATCTACTGTTTCATACATCCTTATTAATAACGATGAGGAATCATTTCTAAAAATATGCAATGATTGAAGTCAATAAGAATACATGAATACTATTGCTGAGTGATAGCGACTTAATAGAGTACATCAGTCATCCTAATTTGTGGATTGAAGCTTGGTACGAGGGAGTGTGCAATTTCATTCTGAGAAGTCCCCTTTTTTAATTCGATTTCTATATAATGTCTTTCTTCAGGACGTAGGTGTTTATAGCTCATTTGTAGCCTCTGTAAATTGTTTGGTAGCTGTTTACTGTACACCTATGTCTTGTCT
>Ga0066608_1001011_pt1 | contig 15472 bp, 18 predicted proteins | sample SaaInlV_DNA_135m_FD_60377 | JGI IMG/M metagenome (GOLD analysis project Ga0066608, IMG submission 60377) | Marine microbial communities from expanding oxygen minimum zones in the Saanich Inlet - SI075_LV_DNA_135m | ecosystem: Environmental > Aquatic > Marine > Unclassified | place: British... | reverse complement strand
GTTCGGATGTTCGTTTTGCCTTATTAGGTGGACGATTTGTTGGGGAAGCATCTTTATTACGCTTCTATGTATTACACTGTATTGGTGTTCCATTCATTGTGATGATTTTGATGGCTGTTCACTTCTGGAGAATCCGGAAAGATGGCGGCATTTCAGGTCCACTCTAAACTCAAATTACGAGGTTGCTTGTGCTTCAAACATTTAAAGATATAATTGATATTCTTTCAGCGCCAACGGTTAGCTTTACATTGTTGACTATTGCCTTTCCATTTGTATTTCCACCCACAGATTGGTTTGAAAAAATACATCGAAAATTTGGAATTTGTCGTCTGTGGACTAAACCTGGATTTTATGGTGGAATGATTGCCATTACATTCTTTTTTGTCGTCGGGTATTTTGATCCTAATTTCAATATTACCCTTACCAAAGCAGATAATTTTCCAATTATTTTAATGATATATTCTATGTTTATCGCTATTTGGTGGAGTATGTACCAAGCATATCAAAATGATGATCGATTAGAAAATGGCCTTAAACCAATGGAATACAATGATCCAGATGATAAAGTATTGGTTTGGCCTGATTTGGTATACATTGAATTTATTGCTCTCATTTTATTTATGGTTTTTCTGATTGTTTGGTCCATTTTAGTGGCTGCTCCATTAGAAGAACCTGCTAACCCTGCAGCAACACCAAATCCATCGAAAGCGCCATGGTATTTCTTAGGCTTACAAGAAATGCTTGTGTATTTCGATCCATGGATTGCTGGTATCATTTTCCCCATATTTATCATTATTGGAATGATGGCAATCCCTTATATGGATATTAACAAAAAAGGTGATGGCTACTATTCTTTCAAAGAACGTCGTATTGGAATGTTTATTTTTATGTATGGATGGGTAGTATTGTGGTTGTTTTTGATTGTAATTGGTACTTTTTTCCGTGGGCCTAACTGGAATTTCTTTGGTCCATTCGAATATTGGGATGCTCATAAAGTTGTTCCATTGAACAATGTGAATTTATCCGAATATATTTGGGTAAAAATGTTAGGTACAGGAATGCCCACAAATATTCTTCTTCGAGAAATTATTGGTTTCATCGTCTTAATTGGATATATGGGAATTCTCCCTATTATATTAGCCAAATCATGGCTAAAAAATTATTTTCAGGAAATCGGTCCAGTGCGATATACGTTTTTAATGTTGTTTGGTTTATCCATGTTATCTTTGCCAATCAAAATGTATATGCGTTGGTTATTTAATCTTAAATACATCATAGCCATTCCCGAATGGTTCTTCAACATTTAGAGTGACATATGTTTAAAAACGACGAAAGATATTGGAATATTCATCAACTTAATAAATGGTTCGCCATTTCAAGCATTCTATTTATGATTTCATTTGTTTGGATGTTTATCGATGATAATGACGACGAATACAAAGTTTATCAACGCAATTTCAGACAACTTGAAATTCAAATGGCAGAAGTTGAATTAGCCGAAGAGCTTGAAACGGTAAAAAATGAACGTGTCTCTTATGAAGAAAAGGCTCAAGAAGCACAAAATATTTTAAACTCTAAAAAAAGTTTGGCAGATTCTCTAGAGTTTCGATTAGTGACTTTAAAAGGTATTTTCTATAGACATAATATGAATTACCAAGGTCAAAAATCAGAAATTGATGCTTTAAAATATTTGGTGGAAAAAGATAATACACATGGATTAGATCATGGCGAAGATCATTCTGCTGAAAATAGACAAACGTTTGATGATGCAAATGTTTTACTTCATAATTACAAATTAAAAAAAGAAGCAACTGAAACGGACATTGCTAATACTGAACTTTTTATAAAAGAAATGAATCGTGATGTTAAAGCTTCTACAGAAGAATTAAATCGTATTTTGGCTGATGTACAACTTGTTCAAAATAAGTTAGAGAAAATCGATAGAAAGCATATGTCATTCATGAATAAAGTAGGTGATTTAGTTCGTGATTTGCCTATTCTTGATTTTATGAATCCATATTACAAGGTTAAACAAATTGTTGTACCAGACATTAAGTATAATGTGAATTTCACACAAGTTCCATCGGTGGATAGATGCACCAGTTGTCATTTAGGCATTACAAATCCAGATTTTGCTGAAGCAGAACAACCTTTTAGATCTCATCCTAATTTGGAAACATACTTAAGTTCAGCATCTCCACATCCAATGACGGAATTTGGTTGTACAGGATGTCACTCTGGGAGAGCACGCGGAACATCGTTTGTCTCGGCAGTCCATATGCCCGATTCGGATGAGGAAAAAGCACGGTGGGAAGAAGAGTATGATTGGGAACAAATGCATCATTGGTTGCAACCAATGCTTCCATCTAATTATACAGAAGCTAGCTGTTTTAAATGTCATCAAAAAGAAGCTTATATAAATGATGCAGACCAACTCACACTTGGCCTTTCTCTAATCGAAAAAAGTGGATGTAATGGATGTCACTTAATTCAACGATATCAAGAGCGACGGAAAGCAGGACCAGATTTAGCAAAAGTTTCTGAAAAATTAAATAAAAGCTGGACAGCAAAGTGGATAAAATCTCCAAAAGAATTCAGACATAATACTCGGATGCCACACTTCTTTGGGCAGGACAATAATTCTAGCCCAGATATGATAAAACGTAATGATACTGAAATTATGACTATGGTTAATTATTTATTCCCAAATGGGAAAGAAGTATCAACTGAAAACGATCATAGATTTATGGGTGATGCGGTTAAAGGGGAAGAACTTTTTAATGCTGTAGGTTGTCGTGGTTGCCATATTGTCGAACCGGATGAAGCAAATATGTCAGATGGTATTTCAATTGAATCCATCCTTAAGGACCATGGACCAAATTTGATTGGACTTGGATCAAAAGGATCTGCTAAATGGGTGTATAATTGGATTAAAAATCCGAGTGAATATTGGCCCGAAACCCGCATGCCTGATTTGAGATTATCTGACCAAGAAGCTAAGGATATCACTGCCTACTTAAGATCCTTCACAAACCCTGATTTTGAAGCAATGGATGATATTGAATTGGATAAAAAACAATTAGAAAATATTGCTTTTGGTTGGCTATCTAAAATGAATACAGAAGCATTCGCAAAATCTACTTTAGCAAATATGTCTCATGATGAAAAAATGGATTTTGTCGCTGATAAAAGTTTCAGGTATTATGGTTGCTTTGGTTGTCACAATATTCCAGGGTATGAAGATGCAAAACCCATTGGAACAGAATTAACATTTGAAGGTTCCAAACCAGTTGATAAACTTGATTTTGGCTATATCCATGATATAGAACACGTGAATCATGCTTGGTTTAGACGTAAACTGGAAAACCCTCGAATCTTTGACCATGGGAAAGAATCTCCTGCTGAAGATAAATTGCGAATGCCCAATTTCGGATTTAGTGATTTAGAAATTGAAGCACTGGTTACAGCAATATTAAGTCTTTCGGAAGATGAAGTCAGTCTAAAAATGCACGCTGACCAATATGTCAGCGATGAACTAGTGTATGAAGGTCGTAAGCTTATTAAAGAGTTTAATTGTCAAGGATGCCATATTATTGACAATTTTGGTGGTCAAATTGTTGATGTAATAGGTTCTGCAGAATTTTCTCCACCTAGCTTGAACACCCAAGGACGTAAAACACAACCTGATTGGTTATTCAAATTCTTTAATGGTCCAACAACCATTAGACCGAATTTACAAGTAAGGATGCCTTCTTTTAATATGACAGATGATCAATGGAATTCTATCATACGTTCATTCCAATTCGCCGATGATCAGTTATTAGCTTATGAAACAGATCATTCCATTTCTTGGGGAAGGAAAATAAAAGCCGGTGAAAAGTTAGCAAGTACAGATTTCGGTGCATGTGACAATTGCCATTTCTATGGTTCAACATTCCCAATTCAAGGTGCTCAAGCTTGGGCGCCGAATTTAGCCATGGCAAAAGATCGCCTTCGTGCTGATTGGATTGTAGACTGGTTAAAAGATCCGATGGTTATTATGCCTGGAACAAAAATGCCAGCTCCCTTCCTACCTACAACTGATTTATTTGAGGATGATGATGCTTCCAATATTTATGGAGAACATTTGATAGCCTTGGATGGGGATACAACTGCCATGTTAGAAGGTATACGTGATTTTATTTGGGCTATGAAAGGTCAAAAAGATATATCTAATATTGTGAAACAATATTTCGACGAAAATGGATATAATTTTGGCGAAGAAGAAAGTGATGAGGAGGATGAATGGGATGATGATGAATGGTAAATCTTAAACAAATTAATTGATGAAAAAAGCCTCAGCATCTGCTGGGGCTTTTTTATTTATAGATTCTCATTATTTGATTTAAATCATTTTTAATATCTTTTCCACGCCATTGATCCCCAACATACGTTTTAATCCAACGTCGTTTAGGGTCTAATATTATGGTTCGCAGATTATGTCCTATTTGATTCTGCTCAACACCCCAAAATTCAAATCCTGTTTGTTTGGCTAACCATGTTATATCTGATGAATGATTCTGACTTGACCATATATGCCATTGTGGAAACTGAGAAATGGCAGGTCCATACTTTTCCATCAATATTTTAGGCGAATCATATTCATAATCAAAACTAATCATAATGAGTTCAACTTGATTATTATCCTTGAAAACACTGGCCAGATATTGGTTCTTGAATACAATTGCTGGACATAAATTTGGCATTGGACATCGAGAAAATATAAAAGAAATAATTCTAAATTTTCCATCTGATTCAGATAATTGTACCAATCCCCCACTATCATTAAGAAATGATCCATTATCAATGATATCACCTAAACTTTTTTGGAATGACTCTTCTTCCCAAAAGTTATCTTCATTGTCTTCTTCAAATCCATTTCCTTTACCCACAACATTAATTTTTTCAATATAGGTAGAACCATCCATCCAAATAAAATCAAAATGAATACTATCACCATTAGAAAGGTGTTCTATTTCTTTGAGGTTCTTTACTTGAAATGGCATAGTCATAGCCATCATGAGCCCAGGTATGGAATCGTGTCGAACAATGACTGTTTTTTCCTTAATTTGAATATCGGTTATTGTGCCAACTACTGAATAGGTTGTTTTTTCCGTACATCCAAAAATACTTATTAATAATAGGAATCCTAGCCATCGGTTTAATTGCAACTTCTTTTTCACGCAGAATATTAAAACGACATTTTGAATAGAGCCTATGATCTTTTCATTACATTTTAAGTTCATTTTATTCGAAATTCTCGCCTTCTTATTCAAAGGATAAATAAAAAATGTGGATATTTTTAATTTCATGTTATGCCTTAATGGGTATAACCACAATTTTACTCTTAATGACAGGATATGCTGGAGTCACGCACCAGCCCATTTTTGGTATTAATCACCCGCGAATAGCCACAGTAACTATGATAATTTTATCATTCGCTGAAACATTGATTATGTATTTTTTTATTGCAACATCTAAAGCATATAGGCCACTTATTTCTCATTTAGATAATGCTCAATCGTTTCAAATCAGTATGGCTAAAATTAAAGGGCCAATCTATAAACATGTTAGTTTGACGATCCTAATATTTGGAATCATTTTTATTTTAGGTGGAGCAGCTGATAATGGTTTTTCCATTGGATGGCTTCATGGACAATTATTTCTTGTAGGTATTGTGTATTACTTTTACGCATTAAAAATAAAGAATACAGCCTTCAAGGATCAAATTTCCCTTATTAATGAAATGGATGACACTTTATAATGTATTATTTAGCGAAAGCATTGGAAATTTTAGGTATAACTGTTATTGGTATTGGATTTATAATCAAATTCCCAGCTTTAATGGACCCCAAATTACTATTAGCTGGTGGTATTATTTTTGGTTCTGGGTGGGTTATAGAAACTTATTTACTAAAATAAATTATTAAATGGAGTACAAAATAATTTAGGTTTATCCCTTCCTTTTATGGGTCATGGATACGTTCATGCTGACCTTGAACTTTATATTTTTTGTTTCGGTAAAAATTGGAATGACTATACACAGCAGACATTTTCGGCCAGCATTTCAAAAAAGATAGGAAAACAATTGGGATACATATATGAGTTTTGATATATCTAAAAATGCAGAATTTGCACGATCTTTTTTGCATTTTGGATTAATATATCGTTTTTAGCATTCATCTTAAAAAAAGTAGATGGAAAAATTATATAGCTGTGTAAATTTCTCTCTCTTGGAAGAGAATATTTATGGCAGTTTATAATCATTTTAAAGGAATTCCGGAATTACCGGAGTTACCTAATCTAAAGAAAAAACGTCCTAAAGTTATGGCGATTGTGGATGAAGATAATTGCACAGGCTGTCAGGCGTGTGTCCCTTTTTGTCCTGTGGATTGTATTGAGCCTGTACCTAAAGAAAAATATGGATCACCAATCCCACCTGTACAAGTTCGATTTGATGAATGTATTGGTTGTCAGGTGTGCGCTCGTGTATGCACAAAATTGACTTGGGATGCCATACGGATAATGAAAACAGATTTATTTGAAGAATTATATCAAATAAAAATTGTTTAACTGATTTACTATTTTCCGTACTTTTCCTTCAATAAAGTATATCTTATAATTTTTATTTTACTACAAAAATTAGAATTCTCTAATCTTTCCATAATCTTTAGTCTCTATATTATCTTAACGAATGTGGACTCATTTTGTCTAATTTAAGAAACAAAGGAATATTTGAAGATACATTGTCTTCGTGACAATCCTATGCCTCCCAATTCTCCTTTTCTGTTAAGTGAAGAAAATAGAGATGGTCCAGATGTTTGGGACGCCGTTGATGGTGAAATGACGACAGCTGTTGACCTTATTGGTCGCTGGTTAAGCGCTGGAGCTCCTCACTAATCAAGTATGAAATAAAAGAGCAAAGTTAAAAAACCTTGCTCTTTTATTTCACTTTTTCCTAATCATTTATTAACTTCTGTCACTAAATCTGTACAAATCTTGGAGGAAATTTTGAAAAAATCATTACTAATTAGTCTTGTCCTTTTATTGAACGCATCTATGCTACTAGGTGGCAATGTTTCAGGTAAAATTACGTTTAAAGGAAAAGTGCCAAAAATGAAACCGCTGAAAATTGCAGCTGATCCAGTTTGCGTTGCCAATAATACAATGCCACCTAAAAAAGAATGGCTTATTGTTGATGGAAATGGCGGTTTGAAAAATGTACTTGTCTATGTTTCCGAAGGGGCATCCTCAACCGCTACGCCATCTACAAATGTTGTAGTTGACCAAAAAGGATGTGTATATACACCGCACGTATTCGGGATTCAAACTGGACAATCTTTAGAAATACTAAATAGCGATGGAACATTGCACAATATTCACGCTTTACCAAAAATAAATCGTGAATTCAATAAAGCAATGCCAAAATTTAAAAAGAAAATGATGACTCAATTTGACAAACCAGAAGCTCCCTTTAAAATTAAGTGTGATGTACACCCATGGATGGGTGCTTTCGTTGGCGTTTTTGATCATTCATACTTTGCCGTATCTGGGGATGATGGTTCTTTTTCGATTTCAGGCTTGAAACCAGGACAATATACTATTACAGCATGGCATGAAAAATTAAAAACAAAATCTATGACAGTCACAGTAGGTGATGGGTCAACTTCTGCTGATTTCACTTTTACAAAACCAAAGAAAAAATAACAACAATAATACTTATTTAGGGTCAAGTACTACAAATTTAATTTTGTAATGGTTGCCCCTATTTTTAAAACTTTTAATAAGACTAATATGGTCTTATTATGAATATTACCTTACACGAAAAAGGACATCTATGAGCGGACATACTGATACTTATCACGAAGAACCATTTTGGAGAAAATATATTTTCTCAATTGATCATAAGGTCATTGGTATACAATACGGAATAACAGCATTGGTATTCCTACTATTTGGCTTTACCCTTATGATGTTAATGAGATGGCAATTAGCTTATCCAGAACAACCGATGCCTTGGTTTGGGTGGTTATTTGGTGAAGAAGGTGTTATGTTACCTGAGGTTTATAATTCATTAGGTGCCATGCATGGAACTATTATGATTTTCTTAGGTGTGGTTCCCCTAGCGGTAGGTGCTTTTGGTAATTATTTTGTACCTCTGCAAATTGGTGCACCTGATATGGCATTTCCAAAATTAAATATGTCTAGTTATTGGTGTTATTTAGCAGGTGGAATCGTGATGATGGTTGGTTTTTTCGTGCCAGGTGGTGCTGCTAACTCTGGTTGGACGTCTTATCCTCCTTTATCTGACATTGCCACTACAGGTCAAACTGTTTGGCTTTTCGGAATGGTATTACTGATTACATCATCTTTACTTGGGTCAGTAAATACCATTACAACCATTGTTCAACTCAGGGCAAAAGGTCTTACATGGATGAGACTCCCCTTCTTTGTTTGGACACAGTTTATAACAGGATTTTTACTTCTATTAGCTTTTCCCCCTTTAGAAGCGGCTGGTGTCCTTCAATTAATGGATCGTTTAGCTGGAACAAGTTTTTTTCTACCATCAGGGTTAGTTGTATCTGGAGAACTATTAGATGTAAGTGGTGGCGGGAGCCCGCTATTATGGCAACATCTTTTTTGGTTCTTAGCACATCCTGAAGTGTATGTTCTGATTCTTCCCGCTATGGGAATTGTGGGAGAAATTCTTGCTAACAATACTCGAAAACCACTATGGGGATACAAATCAATTGTATATGCATCTTCCTTCTTAGGTTTTATGTCCTTTGTTGTTTGGGCTCACCATATGTTTATGACAGGAATGGGCTCAACCATTAGTGCCTTTTTTCAAACAACAACCATGATCATTTCTATTCCATCCGTGGTGATATTAACTGCTATGTTTATTTCTCTTTGGGGTGGATCCATTCGGTATAATACAGCCATGCTATTTGCACTAGGTTTCCTTCCCATGTTTGGCATAGGAGGATTAACAGGTTTACCTTTAGGTATAGCTGCATCTGATATTCATCTTCATGATACTTATTATGTTATTGGTCACTTCCACTATGTGGTTGCTCCAGGAACTATTTTTGCTTTATTTGCAGGTATTTATTATTGGTTTCCAAAAATGACAGGCAAAGTGTTAAATGAGCGATTAGGGAAAATTCACTTTTGGACATCCATGATATTTATTAATGGCATTTTTATGCCCATGTTTATTCAAGGACTTGCTGGAGTTTCTAGACGATTATGGGATGGCGGAATATCCTATGCTCACGCCACAGATACTTTTTACCTTAATGAAATGATGTCAACATCTGCTTGGTTACTTGGGTTAGCACAAATACCATTCATTATTAATTTAATTATGAGTCTTAAATCTGGTGAAAAGGCAAATGATAATCACTGGGAGGCCACAACATTAGAATGGACAGATGCTCCTTCCCCGCCATTACCTCACCGAAATTTTGAAATTATACCTGAAGTTCATCGTGGCCCTTATGAATATAGCGTTCCAGGATCCGACAAAGGTTTTATCCCACAATCAGAAGCGTAAGAAAGGATATTTATGGAAATTCCATATAATGTAGAAGAGAGACAGGATACAGGTATGTATAATGCCAAGTTAGGTATTTGGTTATTTCTTGCCTCAGAAGTCATGTTATTTGGTGGATTGTTTTCTGCCTATGTATTTTTGAGAATGGGAGATATTACAGGAACATTTGCAAGTGGTTCGCAAGAATTGAATGTCCCATTGGCTACATTTAATACACTTGTATTAATAACATCAAGTGTTACCATGATTATGTCTTGGGTTTCATTAAAATTAGGTGATATGAAAAAGTTTAAAATGCATTTAGGGTCTACCCTCCTACTAGCGGGCGTATTCCTTGTGGTAAAATATTTTGAATACTCAGCCAAATTTCATCATGGAATTTATCCAGATACATCCACCTTTTTCTCAATCTATTTTACTCTAACAGGACTTCACATGATTCATATTCTTGGTGGAATGGTTGTCATTTTCTATTTCTTAGTTCCTGGATCAAAAATGATGAAAACTGAACCTGAAAGATTTACCAATAGAATTGAAACGGTTGGATTATATTGGCATTTTGTCGATTTAGTGTGGATTTTTCTTTTTCCAGTACTTTACCTTTTATAGGAGATTATTATGAGTGGACACAGTGTAGAAGACATTAAAAAAAGCGTAAAAGTTTATATAGGTGTATTTGCATCCTTAGCGGTATTAACTGTTGTAACAGTTGCTGCTTCATATCTGGACTTAGGTTCGGGTGAAGCATTTTTCCTCGCAATGATTATTGCATCTGTAAAGGGAACGCTCGTTGCTGGATATTTCATGCATCTTTTTACTGAAAGAACAACAATATTAGCTGTATTAGGGTTAACATTTTTCTTTTTATTAACCATTATGTTTTTACCCTATATCGCTTTTACAGATCAGGCAGGAGTCTAAATATGTTAAGTCTTAAGTCATTTCATATTTTCTTTATTTCATTATCCATTCTAGTAACAGGTGGATATGGAATATGGCAATTACAAAACCCTTCTATAAACTCTGGTTTATCTAATCTGTTGGGTGCTATTGGAATTGTCATGGGAATTAGCTTAGCTATTTATTTACAAAAAGTTATTCAAAAATTCAAAACAATATGATCCAATATATCATTGCTATCGGTATTTATCTTTTGCCAAGTGTTTCACAAGCTTGCGCTACTTGTTATGGTGCATCTGATGCACCAGCTACCGAAGGGATGAATTGGGCCATTATTACATTATTGGGTGTGACGGGAGGAATGCTTGGGGGCATAGGCGCCATAATGGTTCGCCTTAAAAACCGAGCAAAATACCTTTCATCCAACCAAAAAGAAATCTAGGAGGAATATCTGTGTTAGACATTTTACAAAAATTAGGACTACCCATTAATGCATCTGTCCATGGCGGTGCTGTGGATGAAGTTCTAAGTATGTTTCATTGGCTTATGCTGTTTCTTTTCATAGGCTGGGGTTTATTTTTTTTGTATACACTCTATCGTTTTAGTGCATCTAAAAATCCTAAAGCTGATTATGATGGGGTAAAATCTCACCTTTCATCTGGACTAGAAGTTGCGGTAGCGCTTATAGAATTTGTAATATTAATTGGATTTGCATTACCAATTTGGGCTAATCGTGTTAATGATGTTCCCAATCAAGCTGATGGTGCTGAAGTGATTCGGGTAGTTGCCCAGCAATTTGCATGGAATATTCATTATCCAGGAGCGGATGGCCTTTTCGGAAATGTAGATGTGAATTTAGTAGACGAAGAATCTAATCCAGTCGGCCTAGATAAAAATGATCCAAATTCTGCCGACGATATCATTACAATTAATCAATTACATATACCTGTAGATAAACCTATCCGAATTGATCTTTCATCTAAAGATGTTATTCATAGCTTTTTCTTGCCTGAATTCCGTGTAAAACAAGATGCCATCCCAGGTATGTCTATTCCAATTTCATTTGAAGCAACCATGACTTCTGATTCATATCTAAAATCTATAAAAGGAACTGAACGTGAAGGCCGTGGATTTGAAATAGCCTGTGCTCAATTATGTGGATTAGGCCATTATCGTATGCAAGGGTTCATGACTGTCCATAGTGAAGAATCGTATGTTGCATGGCAAGATAAACAAGCTCAAATTCTTTTAGAAGAAGATGATGATGAATGGGGAGATGACGACTGGTAAATTTCTGTTGCTAGTCTGTTAGGCCAGCAATTTCAGACAAACGAGCGGCATCTAATATTATTGTTTGACGTTTTTGAGTCTTTATTAATCCATCATCTCGAAAGCTTGTTAAAGTTCTAACAAGTGTTTCTACAGAAGTTCCAGCTAAATCAGCTAAATCATCCCTAGATAATTGAATATCGATCCATATTTCATTTGCTAGGGATTTCCCATACTTTTCCTTGAGTAATAATAATAATCCAGCTACACGCTCCGTGACCGAATGATGTGCCATACGTGTTGTTTCTTGATGTGCAAATATTAGATCTCTTGATAATTTTCTTACAATTTCCCAACTGATATCTCGTTCATTCGATAAGGCTGGAAAAATCAAATTTCGATCAATAAAACAAATGGTTGTATCTTCAAGTGCCTCAGCAGTAGCTGCATAAGATTGATCGGAAAAAACAGCAAGGTGCCCCACAGGATCACCTTTATCTGCAATTCGTAATATATGCCGTTTACCATCTGGCGTTGTACAATATATTTTTACTTTCCCTTGACTGATACAGTATAATCCATATGCAGGATGACCTTCGAGAAAAATGATTTGCCCTTTTTTATAAAAATGAACCGTTTTAGATCGGTCTAATTTTTCTACACTATTGGGCTCAAGCTCTTGAAAAATACTAATATGTCTAGATGGACATAATTTGCATGATACAGATGTTTTTGGAAAAACCATGTATATAATTTAAAATATTACTAGATCTATAAAGCATATAATAATTGATAAAAATCAATTTATTAATTGGGGTATATCATTGGGGGATTTCCATTTATTTATCACTTTTACACCTTAATATGACACAATTACTCTCATTTGATTGCAGCACGAGGAAAACCCTACTATGAAATTCTCAATGACAAGTGAATATGCTGTAAGGGCTTTGATATATTTATCAACAGTTCAACCTAGAAAAGTGACACATATTTCTGACATTTCAAAAGAGCAAGATATTCCCGAAACATTACTTCGTAAAATCATGGGGCAACTGGTTAAACTTGGATTTGTTTGGTCATCACGAGGAAAAGGTGGCGGAGTGATGCTTGCTAAACCAGGGGATACTATTTCCTTATTAGATGTTATCCAAGGAATTGAAGGGCAAATAAACCTTAACCAATGTTTGATTGATGATAAACACTGTACTCAAACACCCTATTGTGCTGTAAGAAAGGTTTGGCAACAAGCCCAAGATCAAATGACATCTATTCTGAAAGAGAAATCGATTCATGACTTAGCAAATGAATCCACTAAAAATTATCTTGAATTCTCACAAAATAAATTGGTATTAAACTAAAAATATCGGAGGATATGATACGATGATGAACCAACTCATACAATGGCTAAAAATACAAAAGGATAATTTCAAGAATGCATCTTGGGGATTATGGTTTATTGACCCACCAAAAGATGTCTCCCTTGATGGATATCGTATTGATAAAGTCATACAATATACAGATCTTGTAATAACAATATATTTTAGTATCGTTATTTTAACATTGCTTTATTTTATTGTTAAATATAGGTCAAGACCAGGACATAAGGCTGATTATGATCATGGTAATTCAAAAAAACATGTTATGGCTACTCTTGGTGTTGGGCTCCTTGTGTTCTTTTCAGTTGATACAGTAATTGAAACCATGTCTTTCAGAGATTTAAAAGAAGCCTTTTGGAATTTTCCAAAAGGAGATGATGTTGTTCGGATTGAAGTAATGCCTCAACAATTCGCCTGGAATTTTCGGTATGCTGGTCCGGATGGAAAATTCAATACGGATGATGACCTTGTCCCTACTCAAAATCAAATGCATATTCCTGTTGGTAAGCCAGTTGTAATTCAGATTGCACCTTGGGACGTCATTCATTCCTTTTATATACCCAATTTTCGGGTCAAACAAGACGCAACACCTGGTATGATAAATGCAATGTGGTTCCAAGCCACTGAGACAGGTGAATTTGAAATAGCTTGTGCAGAATTATGTGGAAATAGCCATTATAAAATGAAGGGCTATTTGACTGTTGATTCACAAGAAGATTATGAAAACTGGTTGCTCTCCTTAGCTCCCGAAGATGACGAAGAAGATGAATGGGATGATTGGGGAGACGATGAAGAAACCGCAGCATCTGATGGTCCACCTTCTAATTGGGGTTGGGCCTGGAAGGAGATAAAATAATGTCAGAACATCACGAACAATCTTTTTGGTCTAAATATATTTTTTCATTAGACCATAAAGTTATCGGGAAGCAATTTCTATGGTTGGGTCTCTTTTTTGTATTATTCGGAGGATTCCAAGCATTACTTATTCGTTGGCAATTAGCATATCCTGAACAACCTGTACCTTGGTGGCTACTTGGAGATATACTATTCTCCGATACCGGTGGAATCATTGACCCAGACAAGTATAATGCGCTCTTTACAATGCATGGCACCATTATGATCTTTTGGGCGATTACACCCCTCCTCATTGGTGCATTTGGTAATTTTGTAATCCCATTACAAATTGGTGCTCCTGATATGGCTTTCCCAAAATTAAATATGATTTCTTTTTGGACAATGGTTCTAGCATCAATTGTTTTACTGGGATCGTACTTTTTACCTGAAGGAACTGCAGCAGGTGGCTGGACGTCTTATCCTCCATTGAGCTCACCTGTGGGCGGTATTGCAGGAGAAGGTCAAACTTTATGGACATTAGCACTCACATTGGCAGGAACCTCGTCCATGATGGGCGCCATTAATTATATTATTACCGTTGTTCGGTTACGTGCGCCAGGAATGACATATTTTAAAATGCCACTAACTGTCTGGGGCCTTTGGCTTACATCCATTTTAAACGCAATTTTTGTTCCTGTTATTGCAGCTGGATTAATCTTACTTCTCATGGACAGAACCATTGGAACACAATTTTTCATTTCTGGCGGCCTGGCAACTGTTGATGGCGGTGATCCACTTCTTTATCAACATGTCTTTTGGATTTTCGGCCATCCTGAAGTATATATCTTAATTCTTCCTGCTTGGGGAATTGTTTCAGATTTATTATCTGTATTTTCCCGGAAACCTGCTTTTGGTTATAAAGTAACAGCCATAGCAATGACCACCGTCGCTTCTTTAAGTATGCTTGTTTGGGGACACCATATGTATACGACAGGTATGAGTCCGCTCTTAGGAAAATCTTTTATGTTTTTAACATTACTCATTAGTATCCCATCCGCTATGTTTTTCTTCAATTGGCTAGGAACATTATGGAAAGGATCTATCAAATTTGATCCACCAATGTTATTTGCTATGTCTGTGATGTGGGTATTTGGAATTGGGGGATTAACAGGTCTCTATAATGCAACCATTACAGCAGATATTTATTTGCATGATACTATGTTTGTTGTGGGCCATTTCCATTACACAATGGCAGCATCTGTTCTTTTTGGTAGTTTTGCGGCAATTTACTTTTGGTTCCCAAAAATGTTTGACCGGAAAATGAATCCATTCCTTGGAAAACTCCATTTTTGGGTATCCTTTATTCCATTAAACTATGTGTTTTTTAATATGATGGTTTTGGGATATGGTGGGCACCACAGACGGATTTATGATCCAAGTAATTATGATTTCTTAAAACCCATGATGTGGTTGAATGAATATATTACATGGT
>Ga0066608_1000992_pt1 | contig 15628 bp, 13 predicted proteins | sample SaaInlV_DNA_135m_FD_60377 | JGI IMG/M metagenome (GOLD analysis project Ga0066608, IMG submission 60377) | Marine microbial communities from expanding oxygen minimum zones in the Saanich Inlet - SI075_LV_DNA_135m | ecosystem: Environmental > Aquatic > Marine > Unclassified | place: British... | reverse complement strand
TTTGTTCAACCGTAAACATTACGCGTTGCTTCCTGGTTTTTACTTGTGTCATTTATTGACCTCCTTATAGTTTGTATTATAAGGCTATCTTTGTGTCCAAGTTTGTCAGACCACTACAGTACTAATTAAAGCTGATAGAAAAAATAAACTCAATTATTGTAATCTTCACTTTTAATACTCAAAATATTTTCTTTAATTAACTTACTTAACAACCTTTGTAATTTCCAAAAAGGAACGCGTATTAATTCAGAAATTTCAAGTGCACTTCTTCCATCAGCATATGCAATTAAATTCTTCATATTTGTTGTGTCGTCCATATTATCCTTAGTCGTAAATTTTGGGTAAAGGCCGCGCTTTCCAAGCTGTGGCTCGCATAATATTAAGGATTTAACCAAATAATTATTTTCAATACAATTTATCACTTTCTTGTATACATCCAAACTACCCTCTAGGCCGGATCGAGTTACAAAATTTAAGTCATCCAAGGATGTATGATACTCAGGATATTCATGGTATTTACTTCTAGTAATTGAGGCTATTGGAAGATCAATTCCAGGTGAGCAATACTGCCTTTCATCGCTACCCCTGTCAAGAAATGAATATATTTTGTAATCAGGTGATACAAATTTCAGAACATGTTGTGCCACTCTATCTGACAACGTATTTCCATCCCTTGATGCTATATAAGAAAAACACCTATCATCGCCAACGCATGTAATTACATAGCCAGCTATTACATTTTTACAAAGCTCTTGGTAATGTTTACTTAAATAATAGATTGAACCAATTGTCTCCGGAATAAAAAGTATTCTATAGGTATATCGTAAGTTTTTTTGTTGTAATAACCACTGAGCAAGTGCCGTAGTTACAATTGGACCTGATAATTCATTATTTGCCATAGAAGGGTGGCAAACATATGTTGACAAAAGAATTTCTTTTGACTCTAAACCTGGAATTATCAATTCTCCATAATTCATCTCACCAGAAAAAATCTCACTTTTAATAACCACATGATAACTACCGGGTTTTAATTTTTCTCTTTCTCTATGTTTTATGCAGAAACCCCATGTGCGGGAATAATACGAAGTAACATAAGGGATTGCATCCGGTTGATCAGGTAATGAATGCAAATGTTTTTCCAGTTCACCTAATTCAAACCAGTCATCCACAGGTATTGAGTAACCCACAATGTGCAAATTATTGTTTTTAAAATCAACAATCCTATTCCCATATGAATCTTCAATATAAGCTTGACTAATACTCCACTCATTAGGAATGCGCCAATCAAATGCCTTAGTTCCAGATTTAACTGAATAAATACTCATACCCGGAATGAGTTTTGATAAATATTCCAAAGTTTCACGAGTACCGCTCCCCGTTATACTTCTATTTAATGGAAATAAATCACACATCCAGTCATACATTTTTGACTCATTACTCAACATATATCGTCAATACGCTCCCTAATGGCTGTGTATATTAGTTGAAAGTTAAGTAAATTCTCTAAATCCACATCATCAAATTCAACATCAAACTCTTCTTCAAGTGCAACAAGTAGATTCATGTGTTTTAATGAGTCCCAATTCTCAATGCTATCTGACGATGACTTATCATTTATTGAATTAACATCAATATTGAAAATATCGCCCATTACTTTCTTAATTCTATTTTCCATTTATTACCTTTATATACTTTATGCCCTTACTTTTATAGCCATCAATACGTATATTATATTGCACGCTGTCATCTACTTCACCTATCTTGCTAAACCCACACTTTTCGTAGAAATCAGACACTTGTTGGTTTTTAGTAGTTTTGATAAATTGTGAATTTAAAACTCTTACATCTTTATTTTTTGCAAAATTAACAATAATGTCCATAAACTTATATTCAATATTTCGCCCCAATATTCTGCAGCTTAGAAGTAATGTGTCAACAACTGATTTACTATTATCTAATATAGATAGTCCAGTTATACCGCTATCACCATACCTATCACTCACACTGATTGAAATTACGGTTTTCGACCCGTCTTCAACTAGTTTTTTTATATCACTTTCAGTATATCTTTTCGTAGTAAGGTTAAACTGATTTGTTTTTTGAGTCATCTGTGCAATTCTTGAAACTTGATTTAAATCATCAATATGTACTACTAATACTAAATCCAGAGATTTAAGATAATCCTCTATATTTTCTATATTTCCTCTTTCCTTATCCCTTTGTAGCTGATCCTTATAAAATTGTACTTTTTGAACATCTTCTTTGGTTTGTGATGCAATATAAAATAAATTACTCACTTTTCTCATTAATAATCCATATTTGTACTCTTGAGATGGCACTTGAAAAGCCTTTACAGAAGGAAGATTGTGTTTTATAAGGCCAACCTCAAAACTTGAATCATCTAGAAATACTAAACTATCAAGGCCTATATTAAGATCTTGAGCAATAGATATTAAATTTGATACTTTATCATTCCAGTTAACCTTTTTTATCACGATATCTTTGTCTCTAAGAATCATATCAGGGTGATTCTCCAAAACATTATCTACATCTTCAGGATTATTCTTACTGCAGATGCAAATGATGACACCTTTTTTTGCAAGTTGTAACGCCAAATACTGCACTTCTTTATATATCTTAATATTCTCAAAACCTTCTTCACCTAATACGCCTTTCCACAAAGTATTATCACAATCAAAAATTAGGGCTTTTTTTATTTTTCCAGTCTTAGATAAGAATATTGGCTTGATATATTCAAAGTATTTCTTATAAAAATCAATGCTATACAAAGTTTTTGATGAATAATAATATCTCAAATCAGTTGAAGATTTTATAGATAGTCTTGATATGACTTTATCTATATCAATTATCTCAAAATTTGCACTACATCTATCTTCCAAGAATATATTTAACCTTTCTACCAGTTGATTTATTCTATTATTAGATAAACTAAATTGATTAAAAATCAATGACGAAAATCTGTTTATTAAAACTAATGACGTATCTTCAAGATTGCTTATAACCAAGTTAATTTCAATTTTAATCTTTTCAATAATGCTTTCAAACTCTGAATTACTAAAGGATTCGACCTTATAATGAAAGCCATCTATAAAATTACAGGCTTCCCAAAAGATAATAACAGCATTAGCATCTTTAAATTTTATACTGCCTTGGACTATATTATCATATTCACCTAATAATACTTTTGCATTAATAGAATCCACCCTCAGAAAATACTCACAAATCTCCTCTGACTGATGAACCATTATATTTGAGATAATGGCTATACTGTATTGGGCGCTATTTACTTTTTTTTCTAACTCATTATTGAGTTTAATTATTTCGTTATACTTCATTCATTATTTATTAAAAAATTTTAACAAACTAAAACTTTATGTTACAAGGGTGGGGAATAAAACTATTCCACAATTAAAAAATTCATATTTCATATACTGAAACTCTACTAAGTATTATTCATTTCGCTTTTCCCATAAATATTTTTCATCTAATAGTAGCTTTTCTTTAATAAAAGCATAAAGATCTCGTATTTTTACAACCTCTATTTTTAAATTAAATTCTGATATATTCCATGTTCTAACTAAACCTTCCATTCTAATATCTTTTTTTAATCTAGCAAAAGAAACTAAATAATCATAGTCTAGGTTTTTACAAAAAAAGGTTATCTTATTATTAATATTATTGCCATTACCATCTATACTAATCCCATGAAAATCCTTATCAAACCTATAATTTACATTTAACTTTCTTTCCAAATAATGAATTTCAGTTAAGTACTCTAACGCCCCACCAATTGCGCCTAAATAACCATTATTATTAAAAACATCCTCAATTAATGAACCCTTCCCAAAGGTAGAGTAATTAGATATTTTATAATGTTTATCTGAAAAGAAATCACCAAATAAAAGATATGAGAAATTTGCATCTGCTGTTCTTTTTGTTGCATTATTAATTCTCATATATTCACTAATACTATCTAAGTCTGAAGGCGTGTTTTCCATATCATATATTTCATTCTTTGTATAGGAATAAGAATAGGAAGGTATTGCAATATTACCTCCACTATTCTTAACTTTATTAAGAATTAAATTAAACTTGGAAAAACGTTGAGGATTGTCACTTGCCAATCTAAATAAACCTATAGGGTTTATATGGAGCATTAAAGGATTGCTTTTCAATTTGTATGACATCTCTTCAATTGTCAATTTATCCATTTTCAAAATACTCTAGTCTATTTAAACAAAGAACTCTAACAATAAAATTAATAACTTATCTGTATTCAATAAAGATTTTAATATTTGCAATCTTATATAACAAATAAGAAAAATTCCAACAAATCACATTATTTGATATAAATTTATAAAATTCACCACACTATACGTAGAACAGCAAAATATATCTTTTTTCTGTTCTGGATTAAGCATGATTATTCTAAGAATTGTCGTTAACATTTTGTATAAACAATCACTCTCCCTTATAAAAGTTTAATATTATTATAATTTCATTTATACTTAAAAAATGTTAATAATAGTGCTCTCATAATCCTAACATTTGCTAAAAATGCTCCGCCATATTTAGATTTACCATGACGACTTTCAATCAAAAAAGGAATCTGTTCAAATTTATTTCCATCCGAAACTAACCTAAATGCTAGTTCTGATCCTACTAATTTGCAAGAGTCAAAATATCCCACTTTCTTATACAAATCAATTTTATAAGCCTTCATTCCACACATTGGATCTTTAATACCAAATTTATTGTAACTATATAAAGAGAACAAGGTTTCTGATATTCGTGGAAACTTATCTCTTACACCTAAAGCTAAATCATTTCCAGAACGAATACTTGCTATAAATTTTTTTACCATTTTTGGATTATGCTGACCATCAGCATCTAAAGTGACTACAATTTTTATACCCATTTCATATGCTATTCTAAACCCTGATTCTATTGCACTCTCATATCCTAAATTAGCACTATGTTTAACAACAATGGCTCCATATGTTGAAGCAATCGATGCAGTTTTATCTGTTGATGCATCATCTACTACAATAGCTTGGCCATATTGTGACACACCATTAACAACATTTCCAATAGTTTTTTCTTCATTGTAAGCGGGTATTATTAAACCGACTCTAGACTTTCCCATTTAATACATTCTCCAGCAGATACATCATTTCTCAATCTCTTACCTAAAATACTAGTCATTCTATCAGGAGAAATAGCACTTGTTGGACATGGTCTTAACACATCTAATTTATCTCGGGTTAGAATGGTTCCTCGTATTAAGTCAGACTTGGCATATATAGATCGACGCTGCAATACAACAGTTTCTTTTTCATTATTTTCGATGCGCTTAACACCAGAACCAAGTGCATTTTCCAATTCTCGTGTCCTATCAACCATTTCTTGCCATGATAACGGATTCATTGAAAATTTATGATCTGGACCCGCTCTGTTAACACTATCGGTAAAATGCTTTTCAATAACTCTTGCACCTAGTGTTACAGCACCAAGAACTGTAGCATGACCGGGTGTATGGTCACTCAAACCTAGAACCAATTCAGGATACATTGATCTATAAGATTTCAATACATTCAATTGAATGTATTGAAAATTTTCCAGACTTGCAGTGTAGTTTGTGTTACATTGCATTAAACACAATTGAGTGTTGATTTTAAGTGCTGCTGTAACTGCCTTATCCACCTCATCAAATGTAGATGCTCCAGATGCAATAATATATGGTTTTTGTTTTTTTGCAATGCGCTCAATCATTTCTATCCAAGTAATGTCACCAGATCCTATTTTATAGGCAGAAATATATGGCTCTACATAGTCAACCAAATCAAAATCATAAGGACTTGTTAAAAATGCAATACCCGCATCATCACAAGTCTCTTTGAGAGAGTTTGTCCAATCCAAGTTCAGAGAGGCATCTTCATATACCTCAAAAACAGATTTTTTCCATGCTGATTGGTGCGATTGCTGTCCACCTAATTGCTTAAATCCCTTATCACTAACAATATTTCTTGCCTTAAAGTGCTGAAATTTAGCGGCATCTGCCCCAGACTCTGCAGCTAAATATATCAATTCTTTAGCCCTACCAAGAGAGCTATCATGGTTAGCTGCAATATCGGCAATAAAATACGTTTGGGAATTGTTCGCTATAATGGTATTATTTATTTTTATCATTAATTTATCCAATTTTTGCATAAAGAGAGCACAACATCGTTAGTTGTTGGCATTTTTTCATCTAATAATTTTTCTATTTTTGACACATCTAACCCTATACTTTCAGCTCTTTTTGTGCCTTCAATCGACTCAATTGATCCCAAATTAAATTTGGGATTATTATAATTAAACGTGTGTGCCAACTTTTTAATAAATTCTTCTTTGCTACAAACTTCAGAACTTGCAATATTAACCAAACCATAAATAGGTTTATCTCTATTGTTAATCTTTAATAATATTTTCGAAAAACTATAAACATCAATACTCGATGTATAAAAATCCTGAAACAATGTAATTTCATTTTTATTTTTTAGTGATAACAATACCCATTCAACAAAGGTATGACTCTGAGTATTACGAAAACCCACAATATTTGTTCGTATTACTAATGATTTGGAGTAACTGAGTGCGAACTGCTCCCCAGCATATTTTGTTTTGGCATAATTATTAACCAGTACCACCGGAGACTTTTCATCATGTTTCCTTCTACCATCATTAATAAAAAAATGATCAGTAGAAATATGAATTAGATAAATATCTAACTCTAGACATACATCCACAAGTACAGCAACAAGATGTGCATTGTGTAAATAAGATTCTTCAACATTGGCTTCACATAAGTCAATACTACTAATAGCTACACAATTTACAATAGTTTTGGGTTTTATCTTTCTTATAAGTGATATTAGCTTATCAAAGTTTAATATATCTAAATTAATATCTGCGTTGCTTCTTGCAATGCCAGTGACTTCAATATTGCTTTCTTTGGCAGTTTTTATCAAAGACTGCCCAAGCATACCTGTAGAACCAAGAATCAACATTTCTAAACTATTCAAATAGTACCTATGTTTCCCTTATTCATATGAATCCACTGTTTTAATGCATCAATATCCATCCATTCTGAATTGTTATCTGAAGAATATACAAAATTTTCATCAACCCTAATCCCATCTCCAATTCTTTTCGGGTCTTTATGCCAATTATTGATAGAAGGTAATATTTTATAATAACTGTCATAATCATATGTATACATTGCGTCTGCTTGACTTATCATTTCTTCGTGAAGTTTTTCCCCAGGTCTAATTCCAACCTCTTCCTGTCTAGCGTCACTTGAAATTGCTTTGCCTATGTCGGTAACTTTCATAGATGGAATTTTTTTAACATAAATTTCACCACCTCTCATATCATCAAAAGCATGCCAAACTAACTCAACACCCTCTTCTAATGAAATCATAAATCTTGTCATTCTGCTATCTGTAATTGGAAAAACACCATCTTTAGAAATTGATATGAAGAATGGAATAACAGATCCACGTGAACCCATTACATTTCCATATCGTACAACTGAAAAGCATGTGGCGTTCCCTCCAGTGTAAGAATTCCCAGAAACAAATAATCTATCAGATGCCAATTTGGTAGCACCGTAAAGATTTGCTGGACTGCTTGCTTTATCGGTTGATAGTGCAACTATCTTTTTAACACCTCTGTCAATACACGCATCAATTAAATTCATTGCACCGTTGATATTTGTTTTTACACATTCAAAAGGGTTATATTCAGCGGTAGGGACAATTTTAGTCGCTGCAGCATGAACAACATAATCAATGCCATCCAACGCTCTACTAAGTCTATCTTTGTCACGAACATCTCCAATAAAAAATCTAACTCGCTCATCATCCTTAAAAAGCTTAGCCATTTCCCACTGTTTCATCTCGTCTCTAGAATAAACTACTAATCTTTTTGGATTGTACTTTTTAAGAGTCATTGGAATAAAGGCATGCCCAAACGAACCTGTCCCGCCTGTAATTAAAATAGATGAACCTTCTAACATTTAAAATACTCCATTTGATAATACATATTTATTTATTTATCTTCATTAGAATAAGTGAGTTTTGACGAAATTAACATTTCCCATTAATGTGAATTTATTTATCATTACTAACTTACAAATCATAAGCAACTCGAGGAGTCACTCAAATTTTATCCATCAAATTGCATTTGTTAATTCAAGCGTTCAAATCCATTATGACATAGCGGCCCTTCTAGTAGAGATTTTACATCTCGACCATTCTCACATTCCTTAATAATTGCAAATATTGGGTCAAGCTCTGAAAAGTACCCATTTACCAAATCTTGAGTGTGTTCAATACAAACATATACACTATTAGTAGCAAGATAACCTTTCTTCAGCATTTCTTGTGTAATCAAGGTCTTATAGGCAAGTGCATTAGGAGCATTAAAAGTATAACCGCTGAGAGCCGGAAGTCCCCATGTCTTAATACTTAGATCATACTTTTCGGACAATTCTTGCCACTTATTAGAAATATTACTGCCAATTTGTGTAATGGTTTCCCATGACTTTTCTCTTTCCATAACCTCCAACGTTTTTAATGCTGCAGCTGGTCCAATACGCTCTGTCCAAAATGTAGAGCTTATAAAAGTCTTTTGTGCAGCTTGCATAAATTTTTGCCTACCAATACATGCAGAAATTGCATATCCATTACCAAGTGCTTTTGCAAAAATAGCCATATCAGGATTAACATCATACTTTTTATGTAAACCACCAAATGTCTCTCTAAAACCTGATGTACATTCATCAAAAATCAAAATAATATTGTTTTCTGTCGCTAAGTCTCTAACATTTTTTAAGTAATTATCTTTAGGTTCTTCATTTCTAGAAACTTCCATTATAATAGCTGCAATCTCACCATTATTTTCTTTAATCAACCTTTGTAATTGTTCAATATCATTGTAATTAAATGGCAGTATTGTACCTTCTAAACATCTGGGAACACCATTAGGTTCTAATCCAGGCAATAGATGTCCATCTAAATTCTTATCACTACTAAGATTGGTGGATAAATACCAGTCGTGCCAACCGTGATAGCCACATATGGCAATTTTATCTCTACCGGTAGATGCGCGAGCAATACGAATTGCAATGGAGTTAATTTCACCACCTGTTCTAGCAAAACGCACCATATCAGCCCATGAATGCATATCAATTAATTTTTCTGCCAAATAAACCTCTTCTGGGCAATTAAATGTTGACATATTTCCGTCCTTGACTGTTTTAATAACAGAATCATCCACCTCAGGGTGACCGTAACCTAATATATTGGTACCAATACCCATAATGGACATATCAATAAATTCCGTACCATCTAAATCCCATACTTTACAACCTTTAGATTTACTAAAATATGTTGGCCATTTATCTGGCAAAAACATCTCTGGCCTTTTAGATAGTAGCATATTTCCACCGGGAATAATCCTCTTGGCTCTCTTATACAGCTTTTGCCCTGTTTCCATTGTAAAACCTTCATTTCTATTTAAATGCTGATTGACAGAAAAAATAGATGGATATCGTAATCTTAAATTTAATACTTCTTTCCAAGAAAAATCAATTCGTGGTGATAGAAGTTTAAAAATTGATTGAATAACTTCATAATCCTCTGGTTCATCTACTGTCCAACGCTCACATGAGTAATCTTTACTATTAGAAAAATTTTCTACTTTATATTCACCAGACTCCTTAATATAAGGAGTCACGTGCTCACGATCGGAATTAGTTGTTGCAAGCTCCCATGCTGACTTAAGACTTGAGAAAGAAAACACTTCTACATCCAGCCCATCAGGATAAGTCGGTGTAATTGTATTCGACACATAATCAGCATCTATTGATTTATACATGTTGATAACAGCATCAACCACGTCTGGGTCAATTAATGGACAATCTCCAGTGATACGAACCACAACATCTGCAGAATATTGTATGGCCGCATGGTAGTAACGATCTAATACATCATTTTCACTTCCTAGAAATACACTATAACCCAACTTACTAACATACTCTGCTAAAGGTTGATCGGCAGTATTGGTTGATGTTGCGAGTATAATTTTATCTACATCTTTAGACCGACTTAAACGTGAAAGTAGCACCTTGATCATAGGTATGTCCGTATTAATTGGCTTCATTACCTTACCTGGTAAGCGAGTCGATGTCATTCGCGCTTGTACTATTGCAACAATATTCATATGCTTTTATATTAGATATTCTCTTAATATTATTTGAGCAGCTCTTTTACCTGCACCACCACTTTCATGCAAAGAAAAATAATCCCTAATCATATCTTCACGTGCACTTTTCTTTTCTTGCCACAATCTCCCTATTTCACAAAGTGGCTGTGAAAGGAATTCTTTAAGATCTCCATAGAAATTCTCTTCATTATCATTAAAAACAAACAAACCTTTTGAAAAACTTGTATAGGCTTCACTAGTAAGTGGGATATGATTCTTTTGATTAATAAATACTACTGGCTTTTTAGACATAACGGGCCAGCCAACTGTACTGGTAGCGCAAGTGGTAACTAATATTCTATGATCAGAAATTAGATAACGCATATCTATTTTTTTAGAAAATAACTCCATATTTTCAGCTCTTTTTACATCGTCTAACACGGGGTCAACATCTGCATATCTACGATTATCTTCAGGATAGGTTTTGTAACGTACTTTATGCGGCAGTTTGCTTAAAACCTCAGTAATAAGCTTTTGTTCATATCTGGCTTTTCTGTAATCTGTATTGGCTGATAAAGAAAAACCCATATGGTATAAATTAGTCGAAATAAATACAATTGGTAATGCTAGCCTATCTGTCGTATTTGCATATTTCATTCTCATAAGACGCAAAGGCATACCGACACTATAGTGTTTGGCATGGTTAAAGTGCGTATTCTTCTCAACTTGTATAATCTTTCTATTGTAAGAGAACATAACATCAGCCACACTGTTATCATGCTCATAACGTATCATACTATGCCGCTTACTTATTTCAACAGTTACCCCATGCTGACTTGACATGATTGGTATGCCGTTTTTTCTACAAACATAAGATAATGCAAATCCCCTTATATTTCCTGGGGCGTTCATCAGTACAGACTGCTTTCTTTTATGACTCTTTACAATATTATTTTCCAACTTATCTACAAGTAATTTAAACTTTTTGAGTTGCTCTTGCAAATGAGAATTGAACAATGACATAGTAATCTTAACAGCAGATGGAGTAACCCACTCTTCTATTCTTTCATACATGATAGGTTGAACTACTTCATATAATGTCGGAATATTTCCTTCTATTATTTTATTTTTTACAATAGAAAAGGATTCATCTAATTCAAGTTCTGTAATTCTTACACCATGTAGGGCCAGTGAAGATGCTATCTCAATATTTAACTCATTTTCATTTGGCACAATGAGTTCTTTTGTAAACAACCAGCTAGGAAGTCTTTTCATTATTTTTTTTGCCAACCTATACACTATGGTCTCAAAGCCCGCTATTTTATAACGACTCCAATAAGAAATCCCCTGTGTAGTAAGTTGATTCCAGTTATCATTCCTTAATGTATAGTTCACCATTGAAAACAATGGGTTAGGTGAAAGTAACTGATCCCATGGTGAATTCATTATATTGCCAGATGGACCCGTCTCCCCATCCACATAAATAAATAATCTAGGGTCTGTAAAATCACTCTCATCTAAACAAGCAGCTTTGTAAATAATCTTCTGAAAGCGATACACTACATCAGTGACACTAAGTGCTATTTCTCGTTCAACTCCGGGTATGCTTAAAATTGAATCAAACACAAGCTCGGTCAATTCTTGAACTCCTTCCTGAAATTTCTCTAGCTCATCAGTAGTCCATCTTGCTTCAATATTGTTAATATTTATCTTCTTGTCCCATAACATTGCAGGTGCACTAGATTTTACAATTGCTGACTTTGGCAATCCATTCTGATAAGCATATTCAAGTGCCTGCACGCTATCACAAAAGATTGTTTTATATTTAGCAAACATCATTTAATACTATAAATTATTATTGTTTTTTAGAAAACTATATTTTCCAATTTGTTGGATTAATAAAGGCAGGATCATCAATCAATAAATTAGAAAAGTCCCTAGTACTAACTCGTATTGATGCAGCATTTATAATTTCATGTAAATGTTGCAAATTATTAATACCAATAACAACTTGATCTATTTCATGAATGCACATTACATAACTCAACGCCAGTTCTAATTTACTTAAAGAAAAATTGCTAGCCATTTTAGAAAATTTAACCATTTTTTCTTTTATCGGAGAAAAGTATGGTGGAAGAGAATCTGGTGACATTAATAATAGACCTTGAAGAAATACGCTTCTAGCATGTATCTCTATATTATTATCTTTAAGTCTTTTAAGCCAACCACCCAAAAAAAAGTGTTGGTCGAATATATTAATTGGAAGTTGAACTATATCAACATTAAACTTTTCTAAAATAGCATCAAGTTGTTTACTATTGTAGACCGAAACACCAATTTTTTTAACCAAACCGGCAGACTTCAACTCTTCCATTGATTTGAAAATGAGTTCTCCGTTATGCTTCAATAAATCATCGCATGAGTGTAACAATAGCCCATAAACACTCCTCTTGTTAAGATTTAACAATGACTGCTTAAAAGATTTTTCTAACTGTTTAATATGTATGGCATTGATAGATTTATCAACAAATTGCGGCGTTTTTGTTACAATCTTCCAATCATAACTGTTTTCGGTAAAAAGTCCAATGACACTTTCTGATTCTCCATATAATGCAGCAGTGTCTAAAGTTCTTATATCATTTTTTTTGGCTAATTTTAATATTTCTCTAACTTGATCTTGTGTGGTTTGACCATTATTATTTGAAACACCATATTGCATTCCAAATTGAACAGTGCCAAGTGCAATCCTATTCATTGTTTCAGCCCGTCTGGAGTATAAATCACCCTATTTTTGCTACTTTCTAACATTTTTCTAGTTGTTATAAACCTATCACCAACAGATATAGAAGACATATATGATTCTTCTCTAACGTCATCTACTACTGACTCTATTACTATACCTGCGCCATCCAATGCTACACATATCCAAGAATGTCCTATTCTGTATACAACTCCACTCTGATACGGATGAAATACACCATCTTGATAATTAATATGTACTTTATTAATTCTTACATTTTTTCCATTAATAGTAGTTAATGCCCCCTTGTACGGTAAGCCAAACGCACATATGAATCTCTCGATATGCTCAGGTGATTGACTCCAATCAATCCAAGATGAAATATCTTGATTTAGTCGTGGCCAATAAGTTGAAAGATACTCACTCTGTTTAGTTATACTAAATGTAGATTTTTTCTTAAATGCATTTCCAATTATCTTGCCAATAAAATCTATATTCTTCTTATTGTAGTAATTAATATATTCAATTGGATATCTGCACTTATGAGGAAATAGAAACTCTTCAAAATCAATAATTTGACCAGTATCTACTCCTGTATCTACTAAATGCATAAGACAAAATCCAAATCTATTTCCCATCATTATCTGCCAACTAAACCCTCCACCCCCTCGATTTTGAGGCAATCTAGCTCCATGAAGATTGAACAACTTTCCACTTAAAACTTTAGAAATAAATTCTTCATTAAAAATCCAAGCAGCTCCTAATGATAGGAAAAACGTATTCTTATTAATAGACTTTAAATATCTTTTTATACTACTTCCATTAATATTTTTAGAGACTATAACATCTATATTATGTTTTTTTAAAACTTCACTAAGTACAATACCTTCACCAATATCTTCACTAGCTTGTCTTGGGGATGTAATTACAACTATATCATATCCAATTAAAACTGCTTTGCATGCAATGTCTAAAACTAATGGACCACCACCAAACAGCACAAGTCTATTACATGGATTTAAAACAAACTTGTTATCTTTAATCATTTTTATTATCAGTACACATTAACTGGTAGGTTTTTTAATTCTGTATATAAATAAAATTTATACCAAACATGCAATTAAAATCCATTATAAGAAAACATCACAATCTAAATTACTTTCTATTTTTTTTGGTGTATTAGGCACATTGTTTTTATTGTCAATAATTTCTTGGACAACTTTTTCAAAGTTTTTATTTGAACCTGTCACAACATGATCAGCTAATGGCGAAGTATTTCTATCTAAATAATCTCCACTAAAACCTATTAAATTCTGCACTATCGGCACCCCTGAAATGTAAAAATCATTTATTACTCTAGTTTTACTCACAAACACGCTCATTATTGACCTTCTAGCCAATACTAATGGGTGTAACTTTGTTAAAATATAATTCAATCCAAACTCTTCATTTACTTCGTTAATTAGTTTTTTTAACTTGCCCATATCATCATATACTTTTGGTTTTATAAAAACTGGAAAATCTTTTGAACACTCAGCAAGAGATATTAAAGTCTCTCTAAAAGCATTTCTGTGCAATTTTGATACTTCAGCATACTTCAATCTGCCAATTACAATTGAAATAATATATTTTGAACTAGAGTTTAAAATATTTAATTCATGATTAATATAACTATCAAAATTTTGTGATATAAAACCTACCCATGCAGGCGCATTCCTAGAATCAGAAAATAAAATCTGTTTTGTTTTGTAAGCGTCCTTGTGTTTAAAATAATTCCATGATTTATGAAAACCCAATAAAATAGCTGCGTTTAAAGGAAAGTATTTATCCTTTTCCTTAAAGCAATCCATGTCATTTGTCCTATAGTGGTATATATTAGACAGTGTATTGGTGACTATATCACCTTTTTTAACTATATCATCAGGTATTACTCTGCCAGATGAAGATGATTCGCACAAAATTCTTCTCTTAGAGGGAAAAAGCCACCTTATAAAAACAAGTGGTTTTACATTTAATCCTCCAAAATCTAATACATACCCGTCTTTGTAACTCACCTGATAAGAAATTCGGGCCATTCTAAATATTAAACTTAGTCTTTTAAAGAATTTTGATTGTTTCTTAAATCCTAATATATACTCCACATTACCTATAGATTTTATAGCATCATAAAGAGTGATATTGTCCTCCACAATAGCATCATAGGTTACCTTGTCAAAGACCACAAATACAAATCTAACTCCACATTTATTATTTATTTCTAAGGCAAACGGAATTATAGAGTCTAAAGAAATAATTTTATTCTCTAAGAAAATATAAAATGTTTTGCCTCTTATTTTTATATCTAAATCTTGCATGTTTGAGTTAATAGATATCACTTTAAAGTATTTATTACATTTAATTTGTAATTATTTTTACTAAAGAACAGAGCGCCCTCCATCCATTACAATATTTTGCCCATTCATATATGCAGAAGCATCCGAACATAAAAATTGCACAGCACCACGATATTCATCCTTGGTTGCCATTCTGCTCATTGGAATAAGGTGTGTAAGTTTTTGTACAAAATCATCGTCCTGTCCATTAAAAACACCACCTGGAGATAATGCGTTGCATCTAACG
>Ga0066608_1000991_pt1 | contig 15634 bp, 10 predicted proteins | sample SaaInlV_DNA_135m_FD_60377 | JGI IMG/M metagenome (GOLD analysis project Ga0066608, IMG submission 60377) | Marine microbial communities from expanding oxygen minimum zones in the Saanich Inlet - SI075_LV_DNA_135m | ecosystem: Environmental > Aquatic > Marine > Unclassified | place: British... | reverse complement strand
TAATGATGTTACTCCCATTTCACGCTCTTTATCTAATATATATTTATAATAACACGTTAACATTTTATCAAATGTGTGTCCGACATTCATATATGTTTTCTGTAAAAAAATCCATTTAATGAAAGATTCTGAAACATATTTAATATTATTTATCAATGAATACGAGATAGGACTGTTAACAATAAAAAAAGTTATTACAGGTGTTGTATCGTATAAATATGTTCTTATTGAATATCCATATTTCAAATTTAAGTGTTGTTCTTCAATAATTAACAATCGTTTATCATAATCTGTTATTATGGATTCCAAATCTTTTTCCATTAAAACAATATCTGCGATATCAAACGGAATACAATAATATTCATACGAAGGATCTTTTTTTGGTGGTTCCATCACTATAACGTTCTCACCCATTTCATAAAAAATATTTTCTCTGATTCTTTCTATTTCGGAAGAGTAAAAATGAGTACAATCTTCTTGTATATCTATTTTCGTTTGGTGTTTCATCTCAACTTTTAATTTTTGAAGTAATTTTTCTAATTTATAATTTTGTTGCTCAAAATTAATATTTTCCAATAAATCCATGTGAAGAAATTTTTTATTAATAGATCTTATTTCGTATATTCTTTCAGAAAAATCTAAAAATTGAATTATTTTATTATCAAAATTTAAAATTTTGCTTTCATCAAAAATAGATTTCCAATATAAATTATTTGTTTTTTCTATTTTAATAAAAATTACATCGTTGGAACAAATAGTAACCGTATGACTTTCGTTTTTCTTAGTTGTCTTAATACTTATTGAAGTGTTATCTAATTTATCGAAAGTAATTTCACTAATGATATCAAATAAAGTTTTCGATAAATCAAATGGATTTTTAGAATAACACTCGAAAAATGGCATCGCGTTAATTGTATTTGTTATATAATGATCCACATCCGATATATCAGAATAAAGTAATAATAAAGCAACAGATCCTTTCATCAGAATATGTTCATTATTAATTTCCAGATATTCTAATATTTTATTGATTATTTTTTTATAATCGTCAATCGACATAAACGATAAAAGTTTATACAATATCAAACTTTTACTCAATGTTCTAACATTGTGTAAATTCGGATCATATGTCAATTTGCTTTTATATTTTTCTATTATTTGGACCAATCTTTTCATATTTTCCAGTTGTAATTCTGAGTTCATTATTATTTTGTATACTTATTGTGTTGATAATATTTTTTCTAAAAAAAACATTATTAAATATTTTGGTTGTTTTCTAAAGGTGAGAAACATGAAAAATATATTGGAATTTCACCAAATAATTTTGAAAAAATATGTAAAATTAAAAATATACCAATTGTATTTATGGAATAAATTTATTTATATTATCACCTTTTTTAGCCATCATGCTTAGAAATAGCTTAAAAAGATGAAAAAATTATAATCTTTGTCGTAAATTTAATATAAACATTTAAAAAATAACAAGTATAAGTAAGTATCTAAAACATGTCCTCAGACACATATATTTACGACGATGAAGTTTCCCAAATTGAAAAAATAGAATTTTCCATACTAGGAAACAAAGAAATAAAAAGAATGTCTGCTTTAGGCAAAGACACGGCTGGTATAGATGTTCCAGACTTATACGATAATATGGAACCCAAACGAGGTGGTCTAATTGATACCAGATTAGGTATCACTGATAATCATCTTGTATGCGGAACTTGTGGTCTTGGTACCACATCGTGTCCTGGACATTTTGGTCATATCGATTTTGCAGATCCAATTTTTCATATGGGTTATTTAGGTTATATTAAAAAAATATTAGGATGTGTCTGTTTAAAATGTTCCAAACTTTTGGTCTATAAAAATGAAGAAGAGATTGCTGAGATGTTACGTACAAAATCTGGTAAATCTAGATTAAACGAAATGAAAAGATTAGCAAAAAATATTAAATATTGTCAAAAACAAAATTATGGATGTGGTGCACCGATGTCACAAATTAAAATAGAAATCAAAAAACAACCATGTTCGATTAATATAGTTGCCGAAACAAATATCAAAGATTTATCAGAAGAAGTATCTGGGTCATTCGAGGGAAAGAAAAAAATTAGGAGATTGTTAACACCAGAAAATTGTTATGATATAATGAAAAATATTAGTGACGAACATTGCTTGATATTAGGAATGAATCCTAAAAAATCAAGGCCAGAAATGATGATTCACAAAGTGTTTCCTGTTCCACCAGTGCAAGTGAGACCATCTGCGAGAGTTGATTATATGGGATCATCTACATCAGAAGATGATTTAACACATAAGTTAGCAGATATTATTAAAGCAAATAACAGAATTAGACAATATAAGGAAAAGGTGGATGCGCAAGCTAAACATGGACCAGACAATTTATATTTGTTACAATATCATACTGCAACTTATTATGACAATGACACTGTCGGTATTCCTAAATCGGAGCAAAAAGGAAAACAAGTTAAATCACTATCATCTCGATTAAAAGGTAAAGAGGGAAGAATTAGAGGAAATCTTATGGGAAAACGTGTTGATTTTTCTGCACGTACTGTTATTACACCAGATCCCAATCTTGATATTAATGAACTTGGTGTACCTTTAAAAATTGCTAAGAATATAACTATGCCAGAAGTTGTAACCGAATATAACATTGAAAGATTAACTAAACTTGTAAGAAGAGGACAGAATTATCCTGGTGCTAATTTCGTGTTTCCGGCAAGTAAGTTAGGACAAGTTACTCAAGCGGTATTACCTATTGATTTGAGATATAACAAACATGTCGATTTACGACCTGGTGATGTTGTAGAAAGACATATTGTAAGTGGAGATTACGTTCTATTGAATCGTCAACCTACTTTGCATAAACTGTCTATGATGGCGCATAAAATCAAGGTTATTGAGAATATGAAATTTTCTAGTTTCCGATTAAATCCATCAGTTACAACACCATATAATGCTGATTTTGATGGTGATGAAATGAATGTTTTCATTCCTCAGTCGTTACAAACAGCCATTGAATTAGAAGAAATAGCTGATGTAACCAAACAGATAATTACTCCTGCAGAAAGTATACCAATTATTGGTATTATTCAGGATGGATTGTTAGGATCTTATAATTTGACAGATCCAGCATTAAAAATAGATTGGAAAGATGCTATGAATATCATATCATATACAACTGTTGATAATTTTGAAGATTTTAAGAAAAAAGATTTGGATGGAAAAACATTATTTTCCACTATCATTCCTCCAAGAATCAATACAAAAAGATATAAATCCAAAGATGAAATAAGTTTACAAATTCAAAAGGGCCAAATGTTAGAAGGACGTCTTGGTAAACAATTTTTGGGACCAAAAAAGAAAAATAGTTTAATCCATCTTATTTGGGATGAATACAGTCCAGAAATGACAAGAGAATTTATTGATAATACTCAACGGTTAATAAACAACTTTAATATGTACAATGGTTTCAGTGTTGGATTTGGGGATATTGATGTACCTAAAAACGTACAGATTGAATTATCTAATTTATTCAAAACAAAAAAATCAGAAGTGAGCCATTGGATTACTGAAACAGAGAACAATCCAGATATGCTTGATCCCGGACTATTAGAACAAACAATTTATGGAGAACTTAACAACGTAAACAGTACAGCAAGTTCCCTAATTGTAAAAAATCTAAAAGAAGATAATGGATTCAAGGTCATGTTCAAATCTGGATCAAAGGGTAGTGAAATAAATATTGGGCAGATGGGGGGATGTGTTGGACAGCAATCTGTTGAAGGAGAAAGAATTAAAAAGAAAGTAAATAAAAGAACATTACCTTACTTTTTCCAAAATGACGATACTGCAATTGCTAGAGGTTTTGTAGAAAATTCATTTTTGGAAGGATTATTGCCACCAAGCTTTATATTTCACAATATGGCTGCAAGAGAGGGTATGATTGATACTGCTATTAAAACTGCAGATTCTGGTTATATTCAGAGAAAACTAATTAAAGGTATGGAAGATGCAACTATTAAATATGATGGAACTGTTAGAAGTGGTAATAATACAATTTTACAGTTTGCATACGGCGACAGTGTTATAAACACTATCAGTCAATATTCTCATAAATTAAGAATTATTACAATGGGAAATGAACAAGCAAGCAAAACATTCAAATTTACAAAGGAAGAATTAAAACAAACTGGTTTCAAACCATTAGAAAATGAAATCTTTTTGAAAACATTGCTTTCTTTGAGAGATAAATTAAGAATTACACAATTATCGTGTTTCAAAAATTACGTGACTATTGTTGACAATTTTATGCTTCCTGTGAATTTCAACAGGTTGATCGATACATTCACAACACAACAATTCGATAAAAAAACTAAACTAGACCCAAAATATGTTCTAGATACTCTAAATGAAACATTATCGCATAACAAAACACAGTTATTGCCTATGACTGACGAAGAAAAGAACAATCCTAAATCGTTAAGATTAATGGACGAAATAATGTCAAAAACTGTGTTTAAAATAGCGTTATATGAATTTTTGGCACCGAAAAGATGTTTGTATGAATATAAATTTACTAAAGAACAGTTTGATGCATTAATAGAAAAAGTCATTTTTAGTTTCAATAAAGCAGTTTGTGAACCTGGGGAAATGGTTGGAATCATTGCGGCACAATCACTTGGTGAAAGTGTAACACAATTGACATTGAATACTTTCCATTTTACAGGTATTGCTGGTATGGGTACATCAACATTGGGTGTTCCTCGTATAAAAGAATTATTGAGTTTTTCTAAAAATATGAAAACACCACAAATGACAATATATCTCAAAGAAAAACAGCGCAATAATAAAGAATTGGCTGATAAAATATCATCATATATAGAATTTACAACAATTGAATTTTTAGCTAAAAAAATATCTATATTCTATGACCCAGATCCGTTTGCTGATGATGGTATAATGAAAAAGGATTCAGTTTTCAATATATTTTACAGTCATAGTTCTAGCAAATACAGTTGTCAACCAGATATTGGGGCGTTACCATGGGTTATTAGATTGGAACTCGACAGAGAACGTATGATGAACAAAGAAGTTACATTACTAAACATTAAAAGTAAATTTTGTAATCATTGGGAAAAACGATATACAGATACTAAAGGAATCAAAAAGGAAGAGCGAGTATTGCTAGAAAAAATACCTCAGATATCAATATTATCAAACAACGATAACGACAAGGTACCAATTGTACATATAAGACTTGATATGACAGAAGCTGACTTCAGTACTCTGATAAGTTTCCAAAATTTGATTGTAAGTAAGTTCAAATTGAAAGGTATAAATGGGATAAATAAAGTAGATTTGGTAAATGATGAATTGGTAACAACATTCAACAACCCAGATCAAAAACCAGAAAAAGTAAAACATAACGTTATTCATACTGACGGTGTTAACCTGAAAGAAATTAGATATATCAACGGTATTGACTTGACTAAAACTACATGTAATGACATTATCACAATATATAGAACATTTGGTATAGAAGCAGCAAGAACAGCACTAGTAAAAGAAATTAGACATGTATACTCATCAAATGGAAACTTCGTAAATTATCAGCATCTTTCAATACTTGTTGATATTATGACGAATACAGGAACATTAACATCTATTGATCGTCATGGTATTAACAGATTGGATACAGATCCATTGTCAAGAGCATCGTTTGAGAAAACAGTTGATCAATTAATAACTGCTGCTGTATTTGGAGAAAAAGATTTGATGAGAAGTGTATCTTCAAGAATTATGGCAGGGCAAGTAATTAAAGGAGGAACAGGAACTCCAAATATTTTGTTGGATACAGATATTGTCGAAAAATCGGAATACAATGAACAACTAAGACCTAAGGGCGGAGTAACAGTTGCAAATGATTCTCTTATTGCAGATATTACATCAAAAGATATACAAGATATTCAATTATACATTTAATTTATGATAGCATTTTAATGAAAATCTGAAAAAATTAATTTCATCAATTTAATAAAAATATTAAATTGATAAACAACAAATATTATGTCAAAAAATAAATTAAAATACATACTAGCCATCATACAATCCTTTCAATTTACATAATTCATCAATTGCATCTCTATTGTATTTATTTTTATATGCCACTATGTCGTCTTCAGATAATTCATCTTTTCCAGGAACAGGGGGGTCGTCATCAATTGCTTTATGATAAAGATCCCACATTAACTCTAAGTTTGGTCTATTGCTACCGAATTCTTTTTTATAAGACATACCCCCACTTTTCGATTTTTTATAAATATCATTAACTTCGTCTTTTGTTAAGTTTGGGCCAAAAGTTATTAAACATGAATTGTGATCTTTTGCTAAATAACAATCAGGAATAGGAAGACGAAATAAATACCATTCGGGATGTGCACCCCTGCCTATAATATTAAAATATTTTCCTAGACCGACACCTTCTCCATAATATCCATGATAATATCCACCTGCTTCATCTACTGGTCGAATCCATAAATGATCTAACAAATGCATCCAAAAATGCCGAATTAAACAATCGGGATTTATACATAATGGACCATATGGATCTTTGTATTTTCTTTCGCCGGTATACGGGTCCCATACATGATCGAAACTAAATGTCATATCTTGTTTAGTTAATATGTCATATGACAATACACACATTTTTTGTATTCGCATGGCTTTGTATGTCTCAATTGTATCATAATCATATTCAATAGATGGTTCTATTTTTTCATATTCGTTCTTAGATTTTTCTTTTTTTTGAACTTTAAGACTTTCCAATTCTAGTCTAAGTTCTTTACTGATCCTCTTTTTTTTTCTCTTAGAATATTTTTCAAGTATTTTATAATTTTTACTTTTTGTAGACAGAATAGATCCGTTTCTTGGGTTAATTGGTTTGATATCATCCCATTGATCGATTTCACTGTCACTGGGTAAAATCTTAGTATAGCTTGCCATAACTAATATTTATTGACTTGATCATATCAAATTTTATATTCTACGACGGTTTGAAAATCAATTTTTTAGGAAAATTATTAAATGAAATATAAAGATCAATTTGAAAATGGCATACATGTTGTATATTATATCAATTCAAATGTCAAAAAAATTGATATTTAAATCATCTAAAAAGATATCACATATTACTAATATTAAAAAATAATGCCTAAAAAATCAAAATCATCCAAAAAATCATCTCCGAAAAAAGAAGTCGAACAGGAAACCAAAAAAGTAGAATTCACACGTTCAGACATTCCACCAATTTTCTACAAGAAGATTGATGCATCGAGATTGAGTTTTACCGATTGGGATACAGAAAATGATCGAAGTAAAGCAATGTATATTGCTTATCCGAGATACGATCATCCGAAATATGGAAATTGCAAATTCATTATGCAAACTCCTGATATCGTTTTATCACAATATGGTATTCCGCCAATTGGAGAATTTACACCAAATGATTCTAAAAGAGAATACATGAAGGTTCCGTTTGACCCAAGTAAATCAACGGACATGGCCTTGCGGGAAATTATGAAAGATATAGATACTCATATTAGCAAGAAAAAGAGTAAAAAACTTTTTGAAGAACTTGGTAATCCAGCAGTACAATACCAATCAATTGTAAGAAAACCACAAAAGAAAAACGATTTGGTTATTGGAAAGAACAAAGATAAAAAGGAAGAAGAGAAAGAAAAGTTCGAATTTATGAAATGTTTGTTCGATATGGATTACGAGACAAGAGATCCCGATACAAATGTTAAAGATTTATCAACTAAAGTATTTGTTGCAGATAAAGCAAAATGTGAATTAGATGTCAACAAATTCTCATCATATTCCGAATGGCGCAAACAATTACAATTCACAAAAGCTCCTGTTAAAAGTATAACTGAATTAACAAATATCGCAAGATGGGGATCCACGGTCAAACTTATCATAATGGCTAACAAAATATGGTTAATGAAGGCTGCTGGTGATAATGACAAGAGAAAGTATGGTCTTGGTTTCAAGATTATGCAGATGCAAGTAATTCCACGAGATTCTCCTCAATCGGTTAGATCACATTTCAAAGATAGTGCATTCCGAGAAGAAGGTGAAGATTCAGACTCTGAACAAGATAACAAAGATGAACCGAAATCAATTATAGCATCTAAAGAAGATGAATCTGATGTAGAAATATCAGAAGGATCTGATGATGAGGGTTCAGACAATGAAGGATCTGATAACGAAGGATCTGCCAACGAAGGATCAGATAATGAAGGATCAGATAATGAAGGATCAGATAATGAAGGATCGGATAATGAAGGATCAGATAATGAAGGATCGGATAATGAAGGATCAGATAATGAAGGATCGGATAATGAAGGATCAGATAATGAAGGATCGGACAATGAAGGATCGGACAATGAAGGATCAGATAATGAAGGATCAGATGAGGAAATAGTTGTTAGTGATGAGGAAGTTGAGGAAGTAAAACCAAAAAAGAAATCAAGTTCTAAAAATAAGAAGAACAAAAAAAAGAAGTAAATGATTTTGATTGATTAATAAATTTATTTATAATATTTATAATATATCTAATAATATTAAAATATTATTAGGTAATACTAAACAATTACTATGTAATACTAAACAATTACTATGTAATACTAAACAATTTATCCAACAATCATATATCATATTTTGTATTAAAATCTAAGAATATTTTAAATATTATTAGATAAAATTAATATCAATCAAATGTTACTAACAATGTAACTTTCTTTTTATTTTTTCCATATTTTTCTTCTTTCTTTTTTGTTCTTACCCTTACCTCATCTGCATTACCAACTTTAAATGTTTTGGATAATGTACCATCTTTTAATTTTTTGTGAGTTTTTTTGATACTTCGTGTTTCTTTATTTGCTTTATTCATACTAACTTCTATTTTTTCGTAATTATTTGCCACAAAATCTAATATTGATTGACTTAGAATCCAACGAAAGAAATTCAATTGACCAATAGTAGTTTTTACCTGTTTTTGCGTATCGTGGTTATCATAATTATATAAAAATTTTCCTTTTCTTCTAAATGGATCAAAATATCTTTTCCTATATGTCTGAAGTTGGGCTTTATAGTTAATATGAACATTAAACAATTCTTTCCCTTCATCGGTATCGATCATATATGAAACATTATTCTCTTTTGCGTATCTGGTTACGAAATGATCTAAAATTCGCAAAGATATTTTAGATTCTCCATTTATAATTGACAATATTCCTCTAACATTTTTTTTAGATAGATGCCTATAGTATTTATTCAACATATCATAATGTATTTTTTCTTTTCCTTTGAAATCTTCTGGACCAAAGTTGTCTAGACTCATCTTATAATATAAAATAGATTTACTTCTTTAAGCATTTGACGAACACATATAAACTCGGCATTTAAATGTGCAATATATGACCAACTCTTTGCAATCACGATACAATATATTAGCCAGTATATATCATTTTAATTAAATATTATTGTACTATGTATATACGGATAATTGTCGAATAACATTGCATGTATTATATACAAAAAGATTGTATTACGTGCATTTTGTTTATATAAAAAAATTGATAGATGAAATCTTATAAAGATTACATATATAATTCATAAGTAAAATGACTCAATCAGAAATAACATATTTATTTTACGATAAATATTTAAGCAACCATTCATTTAACAATATATCGACATGTTCAATTACAGTTGACGATATACAAAACGATGATACATTAGAAAAAAAATCCAATTTGGATGCAATTACTTATTATAATTTACAATTTCCAAATTTTTACACAATACCAGTCGATCTAGATTTAAATTTTTATACACCGACAATATATTTTAGAACAACAAATACTGGATCTACGGAATTATATACAGTTATAGAAATAGAGAACGATAAAATAGAAAAAGTCTATAACGGCAAAACTAATATACCAAATGAAAGTTTCTTTGAAGAATTATGTAGATATCATTTGTCTTATGATAAACGATGTACAATATCGAAAAAGAATAATAGTCAGCTACCAGAAAGTGATAAACAAAAAATAAAAGAAAGACAAGAACAAATAAGAGTAAATGCTATGACACCTGTTAAATATTCAAAACCTGACCTCGAAGTAAAGGGTCTAAAAATAGAATTATTCAATTACCAAAAAGATTCGATAAGATGGATGTTGGAACTAGAACAATCTCAACACAGATTTATTTCGTCAAAAATATGTTTACTTTCTGTAAAATTCGGAAATATATATTACGATTTACCATCAAAAAAATTTACGGAAGATAAACCTAATATAATAAAATTTCACGGAGGTGGTGTTATAGATGAGGTTGGTTTAGGAAAAACATTAATAACAAGTTCAATTGCTCTTTTAAATCCTCCTTCGTCAGTTGATTATTTTGCTTTGCCAGAAAAAGTATCTGGTAAATCTACATTAATTATATGTCCTAGTCAATTGTGCGGACAATGGGAAAGGGAATTAAAAAATTATTTACCAAAAAATAGAAAAATAATAAAAATATTGTCAAAATTGCATTATGAGAAATATTCTTACAAAGATGTTTTAGATGCAGATTTTGTTATTGTATCTTTTCCGTTTTTGGATAATAAATCATTTATTGATACATGGGTCCCAGAAAAAAATTATCATAGAAAACCTTTTTTCAATAAATCAACAGCAAAGGATATTTTTAAAAATAAAGGTGAACAATTAGTTAAAAGTAAAAATCTTAAACAAAAAAAACCATCGTTTCCTTTAATAAAGTGGCATAGAATCTTAGTGGATGAATTCCACGAAATACATTCGAACGATAAATATATATACATTAGGAATATATTACCGTTAATATCAGCCAAGTATAAATGGATTGTTACGGGGACACCATTCGTTAAACCTAACAGTTTAAGTACAACAATCGAATTTTTAACGGATTATGTGGATAAAGTTAATTATACAGATTTAATTCTTGATGATATGGTATATGATTTTGCTATGAATTCTTGCTTTAGAAGAAATACGAAAGAAAGTATTAAACTCGAATATACTCTTCCGCCAATAAAACACACAACAAAATGGCTTAAATTTACACCAACTGAAAGAATGATGTATAATGCATATTTAGCGAATACAAACAACGACAAATTCGATATATATTTGAGAAAATTATGTTGTCATCCTAAGTTAGCTGATGAAACTAAACACGCGTTGGCAAATTGTAGATCTTTGAAAGATATTGAACAGATGATGGTTTTGCATTACGAAAAACAAAAAAATATTGCCGAAGAAAAGGTAAATAAATTAAAAGATAGACGAGATAAAGTTGAGGACAAAATAGAAGAAATGAACGAAAAAAGAAAGAAAAAACTCAAAAAAGCTATCCAAAAAAAATTATTAATTGACGATGACAGTGACGACGATGGCGATGGATTAGGTGATATTATTAATGATTTGTTAATGGATGCATATGGTGATAATCAAAATAATATACCAATAACTTTAGAAAATTTAAAAGAAAGTCTTACTAAAATAAAAGAAAATCTTGTTATAGAAGAAAAAATATTACAAGGTAAAACATCAACATATAACTTTTTCAAAAATACTGTTGATCGTATTAGAAAAACGGTAACAAAAGATAAAAATAAAACAAACAAAAATTATTCTGGAAGTGTTATGGATATGATACAAAATCAATTGGACGAAGATTCAGATTCCGATTCAGATTCAGATTCCGATTCAGATTCCGATTCTGATGAAGAAGGTGAACAATGTGGTATCTGCTTGGATATAATTCCGGAAGATGACGTTGGTGTAACGAGATGTGGTCATATTTTTTGTCATGAATGCTTGAAAGCTGTTATGACACATAGTACTAATAAATCGTGTCCAGCATGTAAAAAATATTTGAAAGCTGGGGATATATTCATGTTATCGTTTGAGAAAAAGAAAAAAATTATTGAAGAAAAAGACAAAGAATTTAATGATTTATTAGATGAATATGGAACAAAATTAGCACATTTAATACAATTTCTTAAAACATCAAAGGAACATACTATTATTTTTTCACAGTGGGATGATATGTTAAGAAAGGTTGGAAAAACATTAACTGAAAACGGGATCAAAAATGTTTTTTGTAGGGGAAATGTATATCAAAGAGACAAAACAATAAGAGAATTTAATTCCGATTCTACTATTAAAATTATTATGTTGTCGTCTGAGAGTGTAGCGTCTGGTACAAATCTTACTAAAGCCAATCAAGTTATACTTATTGATCCGATATATGGGAATTATAAATTCAGAAATCAAACTGAAAAACAAGCTATTGGGAGAGCCCATCGATTAGGACAAAAAAAAGAAATACAAGTTATAAGATATTTGGTCCAAGATTCGGTTGAAGAATTAATCCACGAAATGAATATTGAAGAAGATAATTCGAATTCAGATAAATCTATTCATACAGATAAAAAATTATCAAAAAAAAATATATGAGATAGGCAAATATTAATTTATTTAATTACTAATTTCAATATTGATGTGTCTAAAATATATAAAGTTAAATCTCTTGTGAAACTATAAGATGGATCAAGACGGTTTATCCAAAAAAAATAAAAAAAATAAGATCATTCGAGATGATAATGACAATGAGCTTATTAAAGAACCAAAACCGACTTCAATTGACGAATGTCTATCAGATATTACAAAAGACATCCTGACACTCAATCAGGATTTTAAAAAAATTAAATCGAAAATTTTGAAGCTTTCTGTATTGTATAAAAAAGAATCACGTAAAAAAAATAAATGCATTAGTAAAAATGATAGTCGCAGTTCCGGTTTTAACAAAGAAGAATTTATACCTAAAGGTATATCAAAACTATTAAAATTGCAACCAAATACAAAAATGACAAGACCACAAATAACAAAAAAAATATATGAATACATTAAACATAAAAAATTATATTACAAAAAAAATAAACAAGTTTTGAGAGCAGACAAAAAACTTATGTCCTTATTTTCCTTACCAAGTAGCGTTAACAAGGCAACAGATCCATCTGACGAAAAAGCATTCACTTTTTTTACAATTCAGACACATATTAAAAAATGTTTTGAAAAAGAAAAAGGAAATATAATTGAAGAAAATACAGATGATGAATCAGATGATATCTCATCTGATAGTGAAGGAGAAGGAGAAGTAAAAGGGGACAACAATGTCATTAAATAAATCAAATTAAACTCAATAAATATTATTTTACATAATATTTATTTTCTTTTCGGAAAATAGAATAATCTGTCTGATATATTTAAATTTATCTGATCGACACTACATTTTATTTTAGAAATAATTATTTCCGATAAATATTCATTTGAATTATCGGACAAAAAATTTATAACATCATCTACATATATTTCTTTATCTAAACTCAAATATAATTCAAATGGTATTATTTCCTTTTCGTTTGAAAATAAATAAATGTCTTTCACTTTTTTAAACATATATTCGTAATCTTCGGATGTATCAAATAATTTGTTCGTTCGAATATTTGCATAAACACTTTCTGCTGTTAACTTATTATAACTTTTAAGATAATCACATCCGAGTAAAATACAAAAATCTACAAATTCGGTATATGTTAAATTTAATGTGTACAAAATTTTATCCAAATTATATTCAAACACTTTGCCTTTATGAAATTTAATAACTTGTCCACAACCAAGTGCAAGCAAATCAGTATCTTCTGACAATATTGCAGTGACAAAACCATCTTTGTATAATTTCGCACACATAAAATCTGCTTCGCAATTAGAATTTACATACGGAATATTTAATAACGTAAAAAAATCTCGAAGTTTTTGGTAATCATATCTGGTCACAGTAGGGTGTCGCTTAGTACCAGACCCAGTATATTGTTGTTTTTTTTGTGATCTTTTGTAAAGTATATCCGATTTTTCTACTGGTGGTTTTCCATCAAAAATATACAAGGGTAAAATCCTATTTGATAAAAACATTATTATCTGATTCCAAAAACCTAATATTATATCCCCTTTGGAATATGAAAATTTATGAGCATACAAAGACAAATCAATACCGATAATTATAGGATCATACATTCTTTTGTTTTTACAGTTACATTTTTTCAAATAATCCACAAGTGAAGTATATTCGTCTATTAATCCCTTTTCTACAAGGAATTTATTGAGCTTTCTAATGCCCATTATATAATTCTACAACATATATTATACATATTTATGATAGTTGAAAACATGCCATTTTGAGTGTTCTCTTGATGAATGTATCTGGTAATACTTTGACTTTTAATATATATGAATTTATACTATTTATAAAAATCTCATTTGTCACTGAATGTTTTATCAATATTAAAAAGTCATCAAATCTATTTTCAAACAATATATCAGGAGTAATAAAATTTAAAAAGTCTGGTAAAGAAACTAAAAACGATGTTCTTAAAAAATAATAACAAAATGCAGATGTTTTTTGATTCCATTCAAAAATGTTTGAGTCAGATGTTTGTAAAAAATCTTCATATGTGTTAAATCCAAACATATCCAACAATTTGGCTGTTTGAAATATAGAAAAATATGTTTCGTATTTCAAAACTTTTTTTAATGGAATATTCAATTTGTAACTTATAAACATAGAATGGAACAATATGGCTAAAGTTTCTGTAAAAGCTTCGAATGGTTTAATATCGCCTGAAATTTTGAATTTGTTTCTTATAAATTTGTTTATAGATTCATATCCACTGTAAAAATCTAATTTATTAAAATGAATTAATTCGTGAAATAAAACTTTTTCTACATCTTCTGTTCTCCATAAATTAATTCCATACCCGTGAACAGTTGATCCAGAATTAATATTTTCAGGATGAATATGTTTTGATTTAGTCATACTTTTTTTAAATGGTGTTTTTAAAATAGTTATCAAACAATCAGATGATGGCGTACATATATTTCCAAAAAAATCTAAAACTTCACAAAATCTTAATATATTAGAATCGTCATACCCAAAAATATGTACATTATGTTGTTGTGTTTTCAAGTAATAATATTGTAATGATCTAGTCTCTGTGTAATATTGGAATGGTAATGAAATAAAATAGTTTTCATATAACAATTTATAAAGATGTTTTGGATAAATATTTGCATTTGGTGATTTAAATTTATTTATTTTATAATTAGACTGAAAATATTTTATTTCTTTTTCAGTCATATCTTTATTTAATTGTAAAAGTAATGGAACTGATTTATCATTTTTTTTAGGTATAATCTCTTTTTTAATTATTCTATATGACGTATCTGGGCTATAATTATCTATTATTGAAGTCCATCTATCTAAATTTATCGATACCCATAAATCTTCCGGTAATTTTTTATCTATCAATAATTGTTTATCTATAAATTTCAAACATTTTTTGGAATAATTTGTAATCATTTATTATTTGCAGTAATTGTAATTGTAATTGTATTAGATTTTTAAATTTAATACAATTTTTAGAGTATTATCAAAAATTACAATGATA
>Ga0066608_1000986_pt1 | contig 15670 bp, 11 predicted proteins | sample SaaInlV_DNA_135m_FD_60377 | JGI IMG/M metagenome (GOLD analysis project Ga0066608, IMG submission 60377) | Marine microbial communities from expanding oxygen minimum zones in the Saanich Inlet - SI075_LV_DNA_135m | ecosystem: Environmental > Aquatic > Marine > Unclassified | place: British... | reverse complement strand
TTACCCCTTTTCTATTGACTAACTTAACTCCAAATATTTATGGGGTATGGGTGTTAATTGGATCGATAGCGGGTCCCATTGCTCTTTTAGAATTCGGAACGTCTGAAGCTGCAGCTAAATATATAGCTGCCAGTGAGGAAAGAGGTGATCACACCTGCAGCAATAATATTATCTCATCAGTAATGCTATTTAATATCGCCATTAGTATTGTCGGCATAATTTTAATTTTTTGTATTGCTTATTTTCTCCCTGAAATGGGCTTAAAGATAGAGTTAAAAGATATTTATTCTGCGCAAATATCTTTTTATATTACAGGTATTGGTTTTGCAATTATTCGTATTATTGGTGTTTATGAAGGAGTTTTTAAGGCTGTACAAGATTTTAAAACAATATCAATTGTAACCACACTGGGAAGGATTCTCTACTCTTTATCCGCTGTGATGGCAATTTTACTCGGACATGGTCTTATTGGTGTTGTCATGTTCCAAACAGTATCATATTTTATTATTTTGATAATATGGATAATAAGGTCAAATATTTTTATACCTCAATTTTCATTTTTCCCATCCTTGAAAAAGGATGAATTTCTACTTATTTTTAAATATGGTGGATGGAATACATTGGGAAGAGTTTCATCAGTTGTAATGCAAAATATAGATAAGATAGTTCTGGGCGCTTTAGTTGGTACAGTCACTGTTGCATATTTTAATACGGCTTTTTTAATATATGTTTCTTTTTTTATGATTGCTGTACCATTTTCCAGCTCTCTTATGCCTTATTTTAGTGTTCTGGAAGAAAGAGGGGTAGGGAGTCAAGGGTTGTTGTTCGAAAGGTTAAGGTATAGTGTCTGGCTTTTGAGTAATTTTGTAATTATTTTATCCATCCCATTTTTTGTATTTTCATATGAGGTTTTGGAGTATTGGATTAACAAAGAGGCTGCTAATCAAATGTCTCATGTATTGCGCCTTCTTATATTGGCCAACTGGATTTCATCTTTAAATATAGGGCTAGGGCAGTTTATCTTAGGAGTGAATTTAGTAAAATATAATGCAATGTGGGGATGGATGAGAGGGGCGCTGTCAACAATTCTCACAATTGTATTGATTGATACATATGGCATTGCAGCGGCTGGATTGGGGGTTTTCATTTCCCAGTTCTCTCTTATTTGGTTGATTTATATAGTATGGAAAGTTAAATTGACAAAGTTAGTGAATTTTGGTAATTTTATTAAGATCTTTATCCAGCCTCTGACTGTTGGATTGATAGTAGTAGTAATATTACTTTATATAAAGAGCTTAAAGTTGTTTGTGGTTACTGACGTATCGAGTCTCATATATTTATTATTTTCTTTTGGAATTATTAGTGTAATATTGACAGCAATAATGAATTACACCTTCCCATCTACAAAAGAATTAATAATCAAAACTATGATGCTTGTAAAAATGATAATAAAAACATGAGCTTGAAGTTTTCATTTTTAATGATAGTTTTTAATGGGGATGACTTTCTTCATCAATCACTTGAATCTGTATATGATTTTGCACATGAAATATTTGTCATAGAAGGTGCGGTAAAAGAGGCCTGGCCTATTGCAAATGTTGATGGCTCAAGTACGGATAACACCATTCAAGTTCTCAATGACTTTCCAGACCCCCTTAAAAAAATAAAAATTATTCATGGGAAATGGAGCGATAAAGAAGAGATGACTAACGCTCTTATTAAATATGTCACTGGTGATTATATTTGGAGATTGGATTCTGATGAGGTGTATAAAAGCAAAGACCTTGTTAAGATTAAGACCCTGTTAAGTCAAAATCCTAAGTTAACCCATGTCACCCTTAGGGGGGTAGATTTCTTCCATGGATTTGATCGCATAATGATTTCAAAAGATGATCCGAATAAGCATGTAGCCAATAGAATATGGAAGTTTGAAAAAAAATGTTTCTTTAAAGGGCATAGACCGCCAGATTTATATTGCCCTTGTGAAGGCAAGTATATGGGTAAAGATAAAATATTAAGCGGACTAGATCTGGAAAATGAACATGGTGTCACCCTTTATCATTATTCTTGGGTTACGGATAAACAGGTAAAAGATAAGATGATTTTTTTTTCAGAAGTTTATTTGAGAAAGTTTTCTGTTGGAATACCTTATTGGAATATAGTGCACACAATTCCTGTGGTTAGAAGATTTTATAGAATTATATTCTCCCTGCCTATCTTTGACAGGTATAGAAGAGGTCGCTCATTTCCAAAAATGAATTTTAATTATTATTCTACAGTTTGGAAAAAATGGAGTCAAGATAGGGAGTATGTAGAGAGTAAATATGGGGTGACCTTTAATTCTGAGGAGCCGCACATTACCGTGCCTTTTCAGGGGAGGCATCCTGAAGTAATATACAAACTGATTGAAAAATTATAAAATTTAGAGATGAGTTTATGTTAGCCTTTATGTTTCATCACGTTAAGCCAAAAGAATACTCAACCGATGCATGTGTCGATCTGGATATTTTTGAAAAGCAACTTCAATATATAGTGAGTAAGAAATATCAAACAATTTTTGCATCAGAGCTTGTTAATAGTTATGAGAATGAAAAATTTCGAAGAAATTCTATAGTATTAACATTTGATGATGGATATGTGGATAATTATATTTATGCTTATCCGCTATTGAAAAAGTACAACCTTAAGGCAACTTTTTTTGTTTCAACTGCTTTTATAAGTGACAAAAATAAAGGTAATTTTAATAGTGCACAAATGGAGCATGATGGTGTTAATAGGTTATGGGTCAATGAAAAAAAAATATCAGATTATTATTTAGACTGGATTCAAATAAAAGAGATGGTGGATAGTGGGATTGTCGACATACAAACGCACGGCCATTTTCATAATCGATGCTTTGTTTCAGATGAAATCGAAGGTGCAAATATAAATGGCATGGCTTGGAGTTATCCGCTTTGCACAAAAGGAGATACAAGGCAAGGATTGCCAGTTTTCAGAAGTAATAGTGAACTTTCTAATCGTAGATTTGAAGTGGATAGTAAGATACTTTCCATGTGTAATGGAATATATAGAAAGTATAGAGGGCAGAGTGGTAAAAATATAGAAAAAATAATTACCAACAAGATTGAGCACTTAAAGACAGACAAGATTACAATAGGTTCTTATGAGAATATTACTCGATATAAAGATAGAGTTTATTCTGAGTTAAATAAATCTATAGATATTATTTTTGAAAAACTTAAAGTTAGGCCTGTAATTCTCTCATACCCTTGGGGAGATTATAACAAAACCTTGATTGATATTTGTAGAGAGCTCGGAATAAAGGGGGGTATGACAATATCTAAAGAAATCCCTAATTCATATCTATATAAAAGTTATTGCATTAAGCGGATTGAGTCCCCAAATAGTTTTAATGAATTTAAGTTATTAATTAAGAAAAATACATTACCTTTATCCATTATTAGAGATCTTAAGAGAGTGATAAAAAGGTTGGTAAATTTTTAGTACGTAATATGAATAAATACAACAAATCAACAAAAATGTGTATTTTTTTGACCTATAATAAAGACCTAGTAGTCGTTTAAATCTTTATTCAACTTTCCATATGAGCACATCAATGATGTTTAAAATAATCTAAATAATTATAATTGGGGATTAAGAATGAAAAAGTTTGTTGTTTATGTGTTGCGAAAAATATTGGGTACATCTTCCTATAATAGTTTCAGTAGTAGAGTATTTATCTTAAGACGAAAAATTATAGGTGGGTATTTCTCGATAAATCATCTTGATAAGAAATTAGAGAAATATGTTGATTTTGATAATGGATTTTATGTCGAGTTAGGCGCTAATGATGGCGTCGCTCAATCTAACTCTCTACATTTTGAGTTGAAAAGAAATTGGAGTGGCGTTCTTGTTGAGCCATCACCAAATAATTTTTTGCTTTGCAAAGAAAATAGAAGTAAGAAAAACTTTATCTTTTGTAATGCTTGTGTAGGTTTTGACTATAAAGAAAAGTATGTGGATATTCAGTATGCAAACCTGATGACGATATCAAAAAACTTAAATTTAGATTTAAGTGATAAGCAAAATCATATTGAACTTGGGAAGCAATTTTTGAATGAAAATGAGTCCGTTTTTGAATTTGGTTCTGTAGCAAGAACTCTCACAGATTTGCTTAATGAAAGTAGTGCGCCAAGTCTTATTGACTTTTTGTCACTCGACGTTGAAGGTGGCGAATTAGGTGTACTAAAAGGAATTGATTTCGATAGATACAACTTCAAATATATGTTGATTGAAATTAGAGAATTTGAAACTGTTGAAAAGTTTTTGCTTGAGTTTGGATACCGTTGTATCGAAAAATTTTCAATACACGATTATTTATTTGAATACTCCAGCTCCAAATGAAATGGTTAGAAGGTTTCGCTTTGCTGTTTCACCAAAGTGTTGATAACAAAGTGATACAAGTTGTAGTAGAATCCCAATATGAACCGAAAGAAAATCCTTACTCTCCCAAGGAGATATGGAATGCTTATGGCACTTTGCCGAAAAGTGGTTTATTCCCATATTTATCCATTACAAATTCACCGAATGCCGTGAAATTTACAGTGGACAATTCATCGCAATTGGTTACAAAAAATATTTCTATAGCAAGTTCATTAATTGAGCCTTTTCACTGGCTAGAGAGAATATCCTTTAATTTTAATATTGGATTAATTGTAAAGAACTTACTGTCTCCATATAAAAAATTTTTATCCATGAATGGTGATAAACCTTTATGTAGTGACAGGGTGGATATTATTATAATTATTGAGTATTTTTCAAAAAATACAGCAGATATAGGTATTTTCAATTCGATTGAGGAGGGTAACCCAGGATACAATATAGAATATTGGATAACTGAGCCATCCATCAAAAATGAACTCGAAGCATTTGAAAGAAGTAATCCAGGGGCGACTATTAAAAAGATATTGTCAAATGAATATACCATTTTGAATACTTGTAGAAGACAAAAAAGCATAGGACACCTGTCGGCTGACTCTTATCGTGACAATGAAGTTTTTAAAAAATCTGGTTATATTCTTTCTAAAATATGGTGGAAGGGGGTGACATCATATTTTAATAGTGTTTCCTATGGAATTGAGCAGTTATTAAAAAATAGAACTCCTAAAATTTTAATATTAACGGACGATACCAAGCCATATGGTTCAATAGCTGCAAAGATTGCTAGAAATTTAAACATTCCCTCAGTGTTAATACCTCATGCAATACCTTCGCCATTCTATTTACCTTTAGCATGTGATTATCAAACTTCATGGGGAAAGGGGTGGAGTAATCTTTTGGTTAATAACAAACTGTCTAACAATAGGATATTGACGGTAGGTGATCTTTCTGATAGGCCCAATATGGGGCTATTAAGTGAAAAAAACTCTATTAAAAAAAAGCTTAATATTTTAAATAAAAGAGTTATTGGGTATTTTTCTTCACCTGAAGAAGTAAATGATATTGGTGTTTTGACTGTTGTTGAGGTTGCTAGCCAATTTGAAGATATAGTAGTTATTGTTCGATCTCACCCTAGGCATGCAAAGCACTCTAGGCAGCTTAAGGCTAAATTGAAATACACGAAAGCTATATACATCCCATTTGATAATTTAGATTTTGATGAATTTTGTTGCGCATGTGATATTGTAGCAACATTCGAGAGTACGTCAATTTTACGTGCTATCCGATATAAAATACCAGGATTTCAGGTTGTCATGGATGTTTTACGAGCACCTGAAAATGATTATAGAAATATGATAAATTTGAATGTTGCACATAATAAAAATGAAATTTTAGAAATACTGAAAGGGATGGGGCAGGTTAGGCGTAGTAATTGCACAAATGATATCTATCGAGAATTTGGCAGGGATGCTGCCGTACTACTGTTTTCTAAAATAAAAAATATAATAAAGGTGAGAAATAATGATTAACAGTGAAATTTTAAAAGAGTGCCCTGTGTGCGGCTCAAGTAATTTTATTAATGAAAAAATAAAAGCGCCCGGTTATCAATATGGGATCAATGATTTAAGTAGTTATTGTGAATGTAATGAGTGTAAAGTACTTTTTCAAAACCCTAGAATTGATCCTGACTACATATCCATATATTATGACAATAATTACTATACCCGAAGTGACTTATGTAATTCAAATGTATCAAAAACAAGAAAGACATTTTATAATTTTATCCAAAGGGTAAAAATTATAAAATGGAAGTCTCAGGCTTTATTTGACTATCGATTTCCAAAAAATAAAGGTAGGTTACTGGATTATGGCGCAGGTTCCGGGCATTTGTTAAATATGCTGAAGCATAATGATTGGAAGGATTTGTGGTGGTACGATACTGATAGTGAAGCCCTTAAAGTTGAAAATATTAATAAATTGTACGATAAGGATATTTTTCCGCTTGATAGTAGCCTGGAAAATACATTTGATTATATTATTTCAAATCATAGTTTGGAGCATATTGCGAATCCAATTGAGGTGTTAAAGTTATGGCATTCACTTCTAAAGCCAGGAGGTGAGTTGATTGTTGCAACACCAAACTTGAACTCTATTTTTTTTAAAGTTTTTAAAAGTTTTTGGTATTTTTTAACTCCTCCATACCATTATATTATTTACACCCCAAAATCCTTAGAAATGGCATTGAAGAAAACAGGCTTTGAGATGAAGTCTGTTGAATTTCATTCAAATTCTCAATGTTTATGGGGTAGTTTAGACCTTCTTATTCAAAAGAATAGGATTGGGAGTTCTACTCCAGTCAGTATGTATTTGAATAATTCAAGTTTATTAAGTATTCTAACTAAGCCATTAATTTATGTTTTTGATGTTTTTGGTTTAGGCGATAATTTAGTTTTAAAAATGACGAAGTCTAGTAGATAGATAATATTTTCAGATGATCTTATCTGTAATGTTTGAATAAAGGAGATTTATAATGAATAAAGTATTGATAACAGGTGGCGCAGGCTTTATAGGCTCCAATCTAGTAATAAAACTATTAGAAATCGGCTATCAAGTAGTTGTTCTTGATAATTTATTAAAGCAAATTCATGGAGATACGAGTGAGTCACCCTTGTATTTGTCAATCAAAGGTAAAGTAGAATTTATAAAGGGCAGTATAACAAATGAAGATGATTGGATTCAGGCTTTAAAAAATGTAGACATTGTAGTTCATTTGGCCGCATTGACTGGCACAGGGCAGTCGATGTATGAAATTAATCAATATATTGAGACTAATATACTTGGAACTTCGAAATTGTTACATTTGATAACAGAGGGGCGTACATCAGTTAAAAAAATAATCCTAGCTTCATCTAGAGCAATATATGGCGAAGGTAAATATGAATGTATTGATCATGGTAGTGTTTATCCAGTTGAAAGAAAAGATAAAGACATGCTGGATTGGGATTTTGAGCCAAAATGTCCCTTTTGCTCTAAAGAACTAAGAGTATTGGCAACAGATGAAGAATCAGAGATAAGGCCTACATCAATTTATGGTATTACGAAACAAGTTCAAGAGCAAATGATTTCGATTTGCGGTCAGTCTTTAAATATCCCAACAATAGCATTAAGATTTCAAAATGTTTATGGGCCAGGGCAGTCATTAAGTAACCCTTATACGGGGATATTGTCGATATTCTCCACTCAAATTTTTAATAAAAATAATATTAATATTTTTGAAGATGGAAAAGAGAGTAGAGATTTTATTTATATAGACGATGCAGTGAATTCGATAGTATGTGCTCTCAATATAGAGGATGAGAAACAGCATTGCTTTAATGTTGGCTCTGGGGAAGGGGTGAGTGTACTTGAGGTGGCAAAGTCTTTAATAAACCTTTACAAGTCAAATGTACATATTGACATTAGTGGCGATTACCGATTAGGTGATATTAGGCATAATTATGCAGATCTGAATAAGTCAATTGCTTTACTTAAGTTTAATCCTAAAATTTCATTCAGTGAGGGTTTGAGTAGGTTTTCAAAGTGGGTGATCTCGCAAGAGGTTTCAAATGACAATTATCAAAAAAGTATTGATGAAATGAATGCTTTTGGATTGTACAAAAAGAATAAAGTGAGAAAATGAAGATATTAGTTTTGTCGTATCCATTTTATGAATATGGAGAAATTATAGCAAAGGCATTTCATAATATTGGATGTGATACTAATTATATTTCATATGGATATCCTAACGAAGGCATTAAGAATATTATTAAATATTCGATACCAAGAAGAATTGGATTTGATGTTGAACGCAGACTAAGATCTAATTTTTCTATACGTGTAAGTAAAAATATAAAGCTATTTAAACCTGATTTTATACTACTTATTAGAGGTGATTTTTTATCAGATAATCTTATTAATGCTATTAAATTAGCGACACCATCGCCAAAGATAATTGTCTGGACTATGGACGGTATTGATAAATTAGATAGACTCATGATTTATAGGAAGGAAATATGCCATTGGTTTGTTTTTGAGCCGACAGATGTTTGTAGATTAAAACATTTTTACAATATTAGTGCTGAATTTTTGCCTTTGGCATTTGATCCTGATTACTATCATCCGAACAGTAAAGGTAGTAGTGCAAACTTAACCGACTTATCTTTTATTGGCTCAATAAAAGATAAAAATAGACTGACAGAGCTTGACAAGCTATCTAAATGGTCACTTGATAAAAAACTAGATTTTAAAATAATATCAGGGAATTACAGGCCGAGAAATTTTTACATAATATACCCATATAGATATTTATGGAAATGTCTGTATAAGCGTCATATGCGCCATTCAGAAGTCAATGCTTTGTATAATAACTGTATGATAAATATCAATATACATAAAAACCAGTCAATAGAAGGTATGAATATGAGATTTTTTGAAATTATGGGAAGTGGGGGGTTGCAGATAGTAGAAGAAAAAAAATCTCAAAAAATCATTGGATTTGAACCTGGTAAAGATTTTTTAACATATTCAAGTCATGAGGACATGTTAAAAAAAATTAAATATGTTCTGGATAATCCAGAAAAAGGAAGGGAGATTGCAAGAAATGGATTTAATAAATCAACAAAGCATACGTTTGAGTGTAGAGCTCGAACTATATTAGCACACTTGTTAAAATAAAGAAAATGTGTGGAATTGCAGGAGTTATTCAAACCTCATCCTCTAAAGACGGAGGGAAAAAAATAGATTTAATGCTGGAGCTAATGGAGAACAGGGGTCCGGATAGTATGGGTATATATAAAAGTGGGTGTGTAAATTTAGGTCATCGGCGCCTATCTATTGTCGACCTTTCCAACATGGGAAAACAGCCAATGACTTTTAAAAATAGGGCTATTATAGTTTTCAATGGTGAAATATATAATTTTAAAAAAATTAAGAAAAAATTAATAAATAAAGGGTATAAATTTAAATCTCATTCTGATACCGAGGTATTGCTATTGGGGTATGTTGAATTTGGAAAGGATATTCTTAAGATGATTGATGGTTTCTATTCTTTTTGTATTTTTGATATTAGAAATAACAAGCTTTTTTGCGCTAGAGATCCGTTTGGAAAAAAGCCTTTTTATTATTCCTTGATAAATAACGAGTTTGTTTTTTCATCTGGAATTGAACCTACAATTAAAGCGAGCAATATAAGGCCTACTGTGAATTATGATGGACTATCCCACTATTTGTTAAAAGGATATTATGAGCCTGGATTAACAGCATATAATGACATACTGACTCTTAAAGCTGGGTGTTATTTGGAGTTTGATATTGATTCAAAAGTGCTTGAAATACATAAATTCAATATACCTGTGTTCGACCAAGGTAAGATTGATATTGATGCTGATAGTTCAGTTGAGCTTAGTGAAAATTTATTGAGAAAAGCTGTAAAAAATAGACTATTGTCAGATGTGCCTTTGGGCATTCTTTTATCAGGTGGAGTTGATTCAAGTTTGATAGCATTACTGATGGCAGAAAATACTAAAGAGAAAATCAATGCATTTACTATTTCATTTGAGGATGAAGTTTTTGATGAGTCGATCTATTCCAAGAAAATTGCAGAAAAACTCCCTATTAATCATGTGATTAATAAAGTGGGGCATGTAGATTTACAGCTTACTCTAGCTAAATTGGTCAAGGTTTATGGGGAGCCCTTTGGCGATACATCTACAATACCAACGTATCAAGTTTTTAAATCAGTTCGTAAAAAATCTAAAGTTGTTTTAACAGGAGATGGGTCTGACGAGGTGTTTGGAGGGTATATTGGAACAGATCTTTACTTGTTTCGAGATAAATTTCAGCATTTTTTTAAGCACCTATCTTTTCTTTTATGAAATGGCCAGAAAAACTCCTTAACTCTAAAATAGGAATAATGAGAAAAGCGTCTCACGCTGCAATGGCCTTACGTATTGATGGGTCAGATGCTTTTTATTCTCTTTATCGGGGTGGTTGGACAAAGGATATGCGCAAGAAATGTATGCGAAGTGACGGCTTTAGGAAGACTAAATTTGACAAGCCGGATGGTCAATTGAAATTAAAGTACAAAATGTCCGGAAAAAATGATATGGAGCGTTATTTGAATCTTAATCTAGAAAGGATGACTGAAGGTTTTTTGGTGAAAATTGACCGAGCTTCTATGGATAATTCAATTGAAGTCAGAAGTCCAATGCTAGATTTGAAAATGTTTGACTTCATCAGGAAAATACCTAAAAATAGTCTATTTATTAAAGGTATTAGAAAGGGAATACCAAAGAAAATACTTGAAAGGAGCATGGGGAAAGCTTTTGTAAATAGGAGGAAAATGGGATTTTCTCCACCTCTTTCTAATTGGCTTAGAGAAGAGAAGGTGGCAGAGTGGATGCTTAACAAGCTAACCAATCCAGGTGGAATTGTATATGAGCTTTTTTCACCTATCGAAATAAAGAAATTAATTGATAATCATATGGACGGGTATGACCACTCAACAAGATTATGGTACTTGCTATTTTTAGAAGAATGGCACGATCAATATATAAGGACATAGAATATATATGAAAATTTTGCATATTGCACCAATTAGTTTTAAGCAAGCTTTTGGTGGTCCTTCTAATAGCGTCTTAAATTTAGCAAAAGGGCAGGTGAAATTAGGTCATAGCATTGCGCTTTTATCTTCAAAATCTGGAGAAGTGATTGAAAATAATACTATAGACGGTGTATTGTTATTAGCAAGCCCTATTAAAAAACATATCAATCCGTGGAAGATATCAAAGAATTGGGTGTCCTTAATTAAAAAACATTTCGGAATTCCAGATATTGTTAACTTTCATGATACCTACGATCCTTTCCATGTCGCCTTGTCAAAGCATTTTATAAGTGAGGGGTGGCCATATGTTTTTACTCCACGTGGAGGGTTGTCGGTATTGGCACAAAAAGTAAAGTTTTATAAGAAGATTCCTGCAAATTTACTTTTTTTTAATAAATATGTAAAAAAATCAGCGCTTATTCATGCATTATGCGAGAATGAGGCTGAAGAAATTCGAATAAAATACCCAAATTCAAATATTTTTATAGTTTCAAATGGCGTTAGTGATGATTTGCTTTCTATTTCCGATGAAGCCTACAAAAAGGATGTGATTAACAATCTAAAAGAAAAAAGCTTGATTACAATTGGGTTTATTGGCAGGATAGACGTATACCATAAAGGTCTAGACTTGTTATTTCTGGCTATTAAAAAATTACAAGAAAGTTGGGCGGATAATAAAATTAAATTAATAATTACAGGTCCGTTTTATTCAAATAAAGATAGGCAAAAAATTTTTAAGATGATAGAAAAAATGCCATATAAGGATGATATTTTTATTAAACCCCCTGTTTTTAATGATGAAAAATGGGCTGAAATTAACACGTATGATATTTTTGTACATACATCTAGATTTGAAGGTTTGCCAAATAGTGTGTTAGAGGCTATGACACTAGGGAAGCCGTGTTTAGTTACACAAGGTACAAACATGTGTGAGATTATGAAATTAAATAAGTGTGGCTGGGGGTGTGACACCTCTGTTGAATCAATTAAAAATACAATAGAATTGGCAATTAGTGATTTTGGTATTATTGATCAATATGGTAAAAATGCTAAGTTATACATTTTAAAAAATAACACCATGAATAGTATTTCTAAGAAATGTATTGAAGCTTATCAGAGTGTTACTTAGAATATGACAATTGGTAAAATTAATAAAAATATTTTTTTTGTCATATTTTTATTAATTCCTTTTTTTGGATTTTCTATATTTAGAATTAATCTACAAGTATTCCATATACCAATAAGTGTTGCGTTATTGCTTCTGTTGCTTATTTTAAATCTTACTTATATTATTATTTTTGATACAAAAATAAAGCTAGAAAAATACAGCACAAGGTTTTTCCAATTACTGTTAATGTTAATTTTCATTATGATTCTTAATACTTATGTATACATGTTTAATGATGTGGATATAATTTGGGCAGTAAAGTCTATTATTAGGGTAATCATTTCGGCGTGTGTATTTTTTACAATTTTGTATTTCTTGCCAAGAGATAAAAAATATATAGAAATATATATGTATGTAATGATTTGGTCTTCTACGTTACTGGTTTCTATTTATCTCTATAAATACCTATCTGTCAACTCTACATTCTTAGCTCCTAGCTGGGATCTTTCGGGAGGAGTAACAGGGAGTGGAAAAAATTCATTAGCCTTCTATCTTTCGATTTCTTTAGTTGTAATTCTGTGGAAATATTTGGACAGCAAGGTATTATCTATTTGGCTAATTCCTTTATCTGTTCATGCTGTGGCGTTAGTGTATGCTCAGTCAAGATCAAGTTGGCTTGTTTTTGTAGTATCTTTTTTATTAGTACATTATTTATTTAAAAGGAGAATTCGAGGTAAATCTAGAGGCTTGCTGGTTTATCTTAGCAGGATAATTTTATTAGTAGTTATGAGTGCCTTTATTGTATTTATATCTGATGGATCAATTAAGGAAGAAATTATTGGCAGATTTGAACTTTTAATATCGTTTATTTTTTTAAATAACCAGGAAGGCGATGGCTCTGTCATAACTAGATTTTTCATGCTAAAGAAGGCGTTGACTATTTTTTTAGAAAATCCTCTATTAGGGGTGGGCACAAACATGTATCCATTTTCCAATCCAGGAGACTGGTTTGGAGAGGTGTATGGTCTGGTTGCTCATAATGATTATATGATGATATTGTCCGAGCATGGTATTATAGGATTTTCTATAATAATAGCAATGCTCTTTCAAATTGTAAAGACCATGTTCCATTTTAACAAAATAACATGGATTGACATCTCATTATTTCAGATGGTTTTTGTAATAATATTGCAAATGTTATTTATGGATATTTTGTATTTCACCTTTTCTTATATTATTTTTGGCTTATTTTTCTTATTATTTTCAGTGCAAAAAAAATCAATGGTAGTTGAAAAATGAAAAAATATATTTTAATCATAAGGCAATCTGAGCCACTGGAAATTGACAATGCTAAAATACGTCTTTGGCGAGCATCTACAATACATGAATTTTGCAATAAAACTGGGGAGCGTGCAATATATTTAACATCAACCTTTGATCATTATTCAAAGGAACAAAGAAAAGACAAGGGTAGGGTTCTCATTAATGCTAAAGAGTTTTTCTTATTAAGAACACCTGGATATAAAAAAAATATTTCATTAGCGCGTGTTGCAGACAGTTTTATTTTTGGGGCTAAGGTTGCCCTTTACATTATAAGAGAAAGAAAAAAAATTAAGTCAATATTTTGCTCTTATCCAACCATAGAAAGTTCATTGGTAAGCGTCTTTCTGGGTCGTATTTTTAAAATAAAAACAATTATAGACGTTCGTGATCTATGGCCAGATCTATTCATGGATGTTATTACTGATAATCCTTTAAAGAAATTTACTCTAAGATTGTTACTAACCCCATATTTTTTATTTAAGTATGTAATTTTTTATTTTGCTGAATATGTTTCTGCGCCGACAGAGTCATTTTTACAGTGGACATATAATGATAATCCATCTAAATTTAGAAAAAAAAATATAAAACTTCCGTTTGCCTATATTAGGGGCAAAGATTCCATTGCACCAAAAAATCTCACAAGGTTCGAATCATATAAAAAATGTGTTTTTATTGGAACATTAAGCGAGAAAATGTTTGATTTTATTCCCTTGAAGTCGGCAATTGATCGATTTGATAAGACAGTTGTTTTTATAATCGTTGGAAAGGGTCCTGCAGAAAAATTCTTAAAATCTTATTTTAAGAATAATAGTAATGTTATATTTATGGGGTGGTTGGATAAAAGTGAAATAACTGGTGTAATGAGATACTGTGATTTTGCGATTGCGCCATACACACTTATAGAAAACTTTGAAAAAAATATTCCAAATAAAATAATTGAATATTTGTCTGAAGGGTTGCCAATAATTTATAGCCCTAAAGGTGAAATAGATCACTTGCTAAAAGATTGCGGAATAAAATATAATCCTGAAAATAGTGGATATGGGTTGACATTTGAGCAATCTATTGAAAATCTTTGCAATAACGATATAATGCTAGAAGAAATGTCTTACAATGCACAACAGGTATTCTCTGAGCTTGAAGCTGAAATAGTTTACAATAAATTTATTATCACTCATTTGAGTTAGGCGATTGCACATGAATAGTTTTATCCATTTTTCAACCCCTGAAATTAATGAATGCGAGATAAATGAAGTTATTGATACCCTTAAATCAGGATGGCTGACTACAGGGCCAAAAACTAAGTTATTTGAATCTAATTTTCAAGATTTTATTGGTAGTGGTGTGGAATCAATAGCGGTTAACTCGGCTACAGCAGGGCTGCATTTGGCTCTTGAAGCTTTGGGAGTTTCTGCAGGAGATGAAGTTATTATCCCCAGTTTAACATTTACTGCAACAGCTGAAGTTGTTAAATATCTGGGTGCCAATGTTAGAATTGTAGATGTTGACCCTATTACTTTAAATATCAGTATTGATGAAATTAAAAAAGCAATCACTTCAAGAACTAAAGTAATTATGCCAGTGCACTATGCAGGTTTAAGTTGCAATATGGATGAAATTTTATTGTTAGCAAAAGAGTTTGACTTAAAGGTGGTTGAAGATGCAGCGCACGCATTGCCAACAACTTATAAAGGCGATATGATTGGCTCTCTTGAGTCTGATGTAACTGTGTTCAGTTTTTATGCCAATAAAACCATGACAACTGGAGAAGGTGGTATGGTGGTTACTCGTCATTCAGATTTAGCTAAAAGAATGAAAATTATGCGCCTTCATGGTATTGATAGAGATGCATTTGATCGTTTTCAGTCTAAAAAACCTGCATGGTACTATGAGGTGGTTGCGCCTGGCTTTAAATATAATATGACTGATATTGCTGCAGCAATGGGTATTCACCAGTTAAAAAAATTACCAGGATTTTTAGATAGAAGGCAATATTTAGCAAAACGATATTTTGATTCATTGATCGATTTGCCTTTAACCCTTCCAGCGGATGATGTAGATGGCGGCTCTCACTCTTGGCATTTATTTGTAATTCGCGTGCAGGATAACGCACCAGTAAATCGAGATGAATTGATTCAAATTTTAAGCGACCAAGGTAT